>Ga0194047_10000389_pt1 | contig 29808 bp, 25 predicted proteins | sample JunL225m_MetaG_2_FD_160070 | JGI IMG/M metagenome (GOLD analysis project Ga0194047, IMG submission 160070) | Anoxic zone freshwater microbial communities from boreal shield lake in IISD Experimental Lakes Area, Ontario, Canada - Jun2016-L221-5m | ecosystem: Environmental > Aquatic > Freshwater... | reverse complement strand
TCGGAACCATCTTCCCGAACGGTTTTCCAACGAAGTTCGTTCGATTTTTTTCCCTGCATCTCCTCCCGTGAAAACCCTAAAATACTTTCAGCCTCCCGATTTGCCAGAAGAATTTTTCCGTCAGCATCGAGAAGTACGGTGCCCTCGGAGAGTACTTCAAATAACAAGTGGAAACTATCTTTACTCTCTTGCAGAGCAACTTCAGCCTCTCTTCGAGCAGTGTTATCTGCGGTCACAGTTCTCACACCGATTATTTCACCGCTGGCGCATCTTAGTGGTTTGGCGACAAGTCGATAATAGCGGAAAGATGCATCTGAACAGGTAAGAGTTAAATCCTTGTATACCGTCTCACCTGTTGCCAGAACTTTTCGCTTGACCGCCATAAGATCAGCAACATTCTGCATGTCAGGAAGCTCATCATCCCGCTTTCCAATCAAAGCTGACGTATTGAAATCCTGATGAGGACCGTAGATCCAGGTATAGCGGAGTGCTTTATCGACTGCCGAAACGATAAAATCAGAACTTTCAATTGCGGCTTTGAAGCGCTCTTCACTCTCTCGCAGACTCTCTTCAAGCTTTTTTGCAGTGCTGATATCGGTGAAGGTTATCACTAACCCGACAATTTTGTTTTCATGGGTACGGTATGGCATAATCTTGACGATAAACCACCTGCCATCACTTGCTGGAACCTCTTTTTCACTGAAAACCAGAGAGTGAAGCACCTGTCTGGCATCGTCAGCCAATTCGGGATAATGCAGATCAGTCACAATATCGGTTATGGGACGTCCCACATCGCTGGCAATCAGTTTGATAATGGTTGCTGTTCGGGTGGTGAAGCGGCGAATGTTGAGCAGATCATCAAGAAAAAGAGTCGCGATATCTGTACTGTTCAGAAGGTTTTTCATATCGTTGTTTGCCTGCGACAAGTCACTCACCTTCGATTGCAGTTCATGGTTCACCGTCTGCATCTCTTCGTTCATAGACTGCATCTCCTCCTTAGAGGTGGTAAGCTCCTCGTTTGTGCTCTGCAACTCTTCATTGGCCGACTGCATCTCTTCATTGGTGGATTTGAGCTCTTCCTGTGAAGTCTGCATTTCTTCACGAATACTCACCATCTCATCCAAAGCGTGGCTCAGTTCCTGATGAAGCAATGCGGGCGCTCTTTCAGAAGAGTTTGCATCGGTACTTTGAGCCTTTGCGTTATCATTCGCAAAACTTTCAACATCGGTAAAAACAGTCAGCACCTGACCTCTCAAGGCATCTGGTTTTTCAAGCAGCTCAACCGTCAGATTGATCGTCAGTGCTCCTCCGTTCGATCCTATTTTTACTCCACTTCTCTTGATAATTCCCTTGTGATGGTGCAGACTTCCGAACATGAGATTCAGTTCGTAACGAAGCCCTTCGCGTGCCATGGCAAAAATATTCCAGTTGGCTTTTCCCGCTGCAGGCTCGATATACTTGCCCGTATGACCGCTGATATAGGTGATATCTCCCTGTTCATTGGTCAGCACCGCTGCTGGAGTGTAATGTTGCAGGAGAAACTGATCGGTTATTGCCTGCAAGTTGATGACAGGTGTTGGTGATGTTGATTGATCAACAGCAACAATCTGACGACTCGGTGGCGTATGGGTCAATGAAAAAGGTAACGAAAGAGGCTCTGGAATGCCGCTTTGAATTTTGGTGAACAGCCGTATTTTAGCGTCAAGTGGCTTAAATAAGTGGGTCAATGACCCCAGACTTTCGGCGCTTCCCAAAAAAAGAATACCTTCAGGATTGAGACTGTAATGAAAAAGTGGCAACAGTTTTTTCTGTAGCCCAGGTTCAAGATAAATCAGCAGGTTCCGGCAAATCAGCAGGTCGATTTTGGTGAATGGCGGATCCATGACAATGTTCTGTGGGGCAAAGACCACCATTTCACGAATCTTCCTTGATATCCTGTAACAGTGATCATCCCGCTCAAAGAATTGCAGCAGCCGGTCCTGCGAGAGATCATCAGCGATGTTCAGGGCAAAATGCCCTGTTCGGGCCTTGTCGATGGCATCTTTATCAAGGTCAGTTGCAAATATCTGCAATCTGAAATTTCTGGAAGGTTTCACTGTTTCAATAACCTCCTTGAACGCAATCGCAAGCGAATAGGCCTCCTCTCCCGTAGAACAGCCTGCTACCCATGCTCGCAGAACCCCCCCGACAGGCCGTGCTGCCAGAAGTGATGGAATGACCCTGAGTTTTAATAATTCCCAAGCCGCCGGATCACGGAAAAAACTGGTTACCCCTATCAACAGCTCTTTGAACAATAACTCAGTTTCATGCGGGTTCTCCTGCAAAAAGTGGACATAATCAGCAATTTTTTCGATCTGATGGATACCCATGCGTCGCTCAATCCGACGGTAAATTGTACTTTTTTTATACAGTGAGAAATCCTGACCGGTATGGACACGCAAGAGAATCACCACTTTTTCCAGACCACTCAGCACTTTCTCTTCCATCGGAAGTCGGTGTTTACATGCCGAAGGAAGATGTTTGAGCCAAGCAAGGATTTTCACAGGAAGCTCTCCAACAGGGGCAACGATATCAGCCAGCCCGGCATCAATGGCGCTTCGAGGCATACCGTCAAACTTTGCTGATGAGAGTTCCTGCACAAAAACAGCGCCACCCTTCTCTTTGATTGCACGCAATCCAAGAGTTCCGTCAGAGCCCATTCCCGATAAAATGACTCCAATACTCTTTTGTTTCAGATCATCAGCCAGCGAGTGGAAAAAAAAATCCACGGGCAGCCGCAACCCTCGACGTTCTACCGGGTCAAGAAGATGCAAGACTCCATGCAGCAGCGACATCGCCTTGTTTGGAGGAATGACATAAACATGGTTAACCTCAAGTTGCAGACGATCAGTTACCTGCACGACAGGCAGTACAGTAACCCGCTGGAGCAGTTCAACCATCATATCCTTGTGAACTGGATCAAGATGCTGAACAATCACAAAAGCCACTCCACACCTGGCAGGAACATTTCTCAAGAAAATCTCAAGAGCCTCCAGCCCGCCAGCTGAAGCGCCGATCCCAATGATTGGGAATGGGGGAGTCGCACTGTCAAATGGCCTCTCTTTTTCAGGTTGTATTGCCTTATCGGTACTATCTTGCTTTTTTTTGAACATGGCTCCCTGTTTTTCCAGGCATAAAAAAATCAAATTCCGCAGACACCAACCCTCCGGTTTTGGCAAAAGTACTGAAATCCCGCTCTCTCCGTTTTCTCTCCGGGGGGAATCGAACCTCGCCTTTTTAGTCTTCAAGATGTCATAGAGCAGAAGAGTAAAAACAGTCAAATACTATGCTCCTTCCCTACATCGACGTCGAGTAATTCGGAGCCTCTTTGGTAATTTTGACATCATGCGGATGGCTCTCTCTCAAGCCTGCCGATGTGATGCGCACAAATGTGGTGTTGTTTTTCAGCTCCTCAATGGTGCCGACTCCGCAATACCCCATGGCTGATTTAAGCCCTCCAATCAACTGATAGACCACTTCGTCAAGCAGCCCTTTTGACGGGATTCGTCCCTCAATTCCCTCGGGGACATATTTTTTCGATTCGCTTGAAGCGTCCTGAAAATAGCGGTCACTGCTTCCATCAGGTTCTGACATGGCACCCAGAGAACCCATACCACGATAGGTTTTGAATTTTCTCCCTTCGTAAAGAATTGTTTCACCAGGACTTTCATCGGTTCCTGCAAAAATGCTCCCGATCATCACGGCATCAGCGCCAGCAGCAAGAGCTTTGGCAATGTCGCCGCTGTATTTTACGCCTCCGTCTGCAATGATTGGTGTATTGGTTTTTGCAGCCTCTTCAGCACAGTTGAGAATCGCCGTCAATTGCGGCATTCCGACACCAGCAACAATTCTTGTCGTGCAGATGCTGCCAGGGCCAATGCCTACTTTGACGCAATCAGCGCCAGCAGCAATAAGATCTCTGACCGCCTCAGGGGTTGCAACATTTCCGGCAATAACCTGCAACTCAGGCCAGGTGGTTTTAATGCGTTTGACCATGTCCAGAACAGCCTTGCTATGGCCATGAGCCGTATCGACGGCGATAATATCCACACCAGCCTCAATCAGCGCTGTTACCCGTTCCAAAGTATTGGAGCTGATTCCGACAGCCGCGCCGACTCTAAGGTGCCCCTGACTGTCTTTGCAGGCATTGGGGAACTGTTTGCGCGTCTGGATATCCTTGAATGTGATCAAGCCGAGAAGATTTCCTTTACTGTCGGTAATGAGCAGTTTTTCAATTTTGTTGGAGAGCAGAATCTCCTCGGCCCTTTTCAGATCAACATTTTCATGTGCTGTAATGAGGTTTTTACTGGTCATGATGCTTGCAATTTTAGCATCATGTTTTGGTCGTATACGAAGATCCCGGTTGGTGACTATTCCTTTGAGTTTTCTGTCAGTATCCCCCTCATGTTTTGGACGGCCAACGACGGGAATGCCGGATATGGAGTGGCGATGCATAAGATCAAGGGCATCCTGCATGGTCGCATCCTCGTAAAGGGTAAAGGGGTTTCGGATGATACCACTCTCATATCGCTTGACCTTGGCCACTTCACGTGCCTGGTCGTTGATCGGGAGGTTCTTGTGGATAATGCCAATCCCTCCGGCCCGTGCAAGCGCTATAGCCAGTCCTGATTCGGTAACAGTGTCCATTGCGGCACTGACCAGCGGAATTTTCAGAGCAATGGTTTTTGTCAGACGGCTTTCAGTTGAGGTCTCCTTGGGAAGCACTTTGGAATATGCGGGGATCAGCAGAACGTCGTCAAAGGTTAATGCTTCATAGAGTATTTTCGACATGGAGAGAGAAGAGTTAATTGGATTGCCAGCAAAGTCAATTTTGCCAATTTACAAAATGTGGGGGTAGAATGACAATCTTAATAACTCTACTTGCCAACCGGCGGAAGTATCTCTGGAGTGCAGGCAGAAAGAAAAACAAGAACTCCTGATAAAGCATTGGCTCTGACAGAATACTTTTGAAAATCAAAAATAGAATGTAAATTGCAGGCCTTTTAATTTATAGGGTTACGGAGAGGTCGCATAGTTGGTCTAGTGCGCTCGCCTGGAAAGCGGGTAGGGTGTTACAGCCCTCGAGGGTTCGAATCCCTCCCTCTCCGCCCAAAGAGGCTGTGAAAATCTTTTTTCTGGCTTTTTCCGAATGATTCACTATCTTTCGGGCCTGTTCTTTGTGAGTACGAACTGGAGGATTAGTCTAATTGGTAAGGCAGCAGTCTTGAAAACTGCCGGGTTCACGCCCTTGGGGGTTCGAGTCCCTCATCCTCCGCGTAAACATTATCAGGAGAGGTGGCCGAGCGGCTGAAGGCAACGGTTTGCTAAACCGTCATAGTTCTTATAGGGCTATCGAGGGTTCGAATCCCTCCCTCTCCGCACAACAAAAACCCCGCAGGTCGGGGTTTTTGTGTTTTAGGGGCATTTGAAATATCAGTGGGGATCAGCTATTTTGGCGTAGAGTCTTTCGTCAGCAAGGCTGTAAAAAAGCGGGACTAAAACAAAAGTTAACAACGTTCCTTCTGAATAAAGATGATATTACCGATTACAATTTACAGTGATGCTATCCTTCGGCAGAGAGCAAAGCCGTTAAAGGGGGTCGATGCGGGGGTTGAGGAGCTTGTGCGGTCTATGTTTGAGTCGATGCGCAATGCCTCGGGTATTGGTCTGGCAGCTCCCCAGGTTGGTTATTCTCTCAGGCTGCTGGTACTGGATGTCTCGTGCATCAAGAGTTATGAGCAAGAACAGCCACTGGTGGTTATTAATCCCCATATTCTTTCAGTCAGGGGCTCATGCGAGATGGAGGAGGGTTGCCTCAGCGTACCCGGAGTGCAGGGGGATGTTGTGCGTCCGGCCGTTATTATGCTTAAATACAGGAATGAGCGTTTTGAGGAGCAGGTTGGTGAGTTTTCAGGGATGTTTGCCAGAGTGCTTCAGCATGAGATTGATCATCTTGATGGCACTCTTTTTGTCGACCGGGTACAAAAGCGCCATCGACGCAAGATTCAGAAGGAGCTTTCGCTACTTTCTTCGGGTGTGGTCAGTGCCGCCTATCCGGTTTCGATTCCTGACGTTGTTTCAAACTCTCACCCTTTGTAGAAGAGTATGATGAGAATAATGTTTATGGGGACTCCAAACTTTGCCGTTCCCTCGTTACAGGCGATTGCCGCAGAACAGGGCGCTTTTAAGCTTGTGCTTGTCGTCACCGGCAAAGACAAACCTCGCAAAAGTAAACATGCCGAAGCCGAACCCACGCCGGTCAAACAAGCTGCGCTTGCGCTCGGGCTTCAGGTGCGTGAGGTTGATGATGTTGCTGCTCCGGATTTTGTCGAGCTAGTTTCGGCCTACAGGCCTGACGTTATTGTGGTTGCGGCCTTTCGTATTTTGCCTCCGGCGGTGTATGAACAGGCGGCATACGGAGCTTTTAATCTTCATGCCTCTCTGCTGCCAGCGTATCGGGGAGCGGCACCCATTAACTGGTCCATTATCAAGGGTGATCGTGAAACAGGTGTCACAACATTTTTTTTGCAGCACCGGGTTGACACTGGTACCATGATTTTGCAAGAAAAAATAGCTATAGCGCCTGAGGAGAATGCCACAGATCTTGCTCGTAGCCTCTCGGAAATTGGTGCAAAGGTTGTTGTCAAAACGCTGCATCTGATAGCTTCAGGTACTGTCTCTGTCTCTGAGCAGAATGATGCGCTTGCCTCAAAGGCTCCCAAACTTACCCGTGAGAACACACGAATTGACTGGGCGCAGCCAGTTGCGATCATCCATAATTTTATAAGGGGGCTGGCAATAAAGCCAGCGGCATGGACAACATTTCAGGGCAAGACTCTGAAGATATTTGGTGCCACACCAGGAACCCTCTTTTCCGAAGATCCTTCAGCCTCGCCGGGAACGGTGTTGACTGCTCAGGGAAGACTGTATGTGAAAACGTCGGATGGCTGGCTGGAGCTGCTTTTCTTGCAACTTGAAGGGAAAAAAAGTATGGAGGCATCTGAGTTCGCCAGGGGTTTCCGCCAGAGTGCTGAATCATCCCAGTTTGTATAGCAGCTCTGCAATATCACAATTGCATTATTTGTTTATATTGGGTTACGTTGAGTTTTAACAAGAATCAAACGCCTCTTTTATGTCCTTGTCCAGTACAGAAGTCAGTCGTATCCGGAACTTCTGCATTATTGCACATATTGATCACGGAAAATCCACACTTGCTGATCGCCTGCTGGAGATAACAAACACGCTCGATCGTACACAGATGGCTTCGGCCCAGGTGCTTGATGATATGGATTTGGAGCGGGAGCGGGGCATTACGATTAAAAGCCACGCCATCCAGATGAAATACAAGGCTTTGGATGGCAAAGAGTATACGCTCAACCTCATTGATACTCCTGGTCATGTCGATTTCAGTTATGAGGTATCCCGCTCTCTTGCCGCATGTGAAGGGGCCCTCCTTATTGTTGATGCTACCCAAGGGGTAGAGGCGCAAACTATTGCCAATCTCTATCTTGCTCTTGATGCAGGACTTGATATTATTCCTGTTATCAATAAAATTGATCTTCCATCCTCGGATGTCGAGGGGGTGTCCCGTCAGATTATCGATCTCATGGGAGTCAAACGTGAGGAGATTCTTCAGGTATCGGCAAAAGCCGGTATCGGTGTGAGTGAGCTGATTGAGGCTATTGTGGCTCGTATACCACATCCTGCCGACAACAACCATCTGCCACTTCGTGCCCTGATTTTTGATTCGGTGTTCGACTCTTATCGTGGCGCTGTGGTCTATCTCCGTATTGTTGAAGGTGCATTGAGAAAGGGAGATAAAGTAAAATTTTTTGCCAGCGACAAAATTTTTCTTGCTGATGAGATTGGTACAATGAGCATGAAGCGGCAGCCAAAAAACCTGCTTGAATCGGGAGATGTTGGTTATCTGATCTGCTCCATCAAGGATGTCAAGGATGCCAAAGTTGGCGATACGGTCACGCTTGTGGAAAATCCCGCCAGCGACCGGCTTGCAGGGTACAAGGAGGTAAAGCCGATGGTTTTCAGTGGCCTTTATCCCATTAACTCCAATGAGTTTGAGGATCTTCGCGAATCTCTTGAAAAGCTTGCGCTGAACGATGCCTCACTGGTCTATACTCCCGAAACCTCAGTTGCGCTTGGCTTTGGCTTCCGCTGCGGTTTTCTTGGCTTGCTCCACATGGAGATTATTCAGGAGCGTCTTGAGAGGGAGTATGGGGTCAATATCATCACGACAGTGCCAAATGTGGAGTATCGCGTTGTGATGACGAATGGAGATATTGTCGTTGTTGATAATCCATCCAAGATGCCGGAGACAAGTCGGGTCAACCATGTTGAAGAGCCCTATGTGGCCATGCAGATCATTACCCTTGCTGATTACATTGGCAATATTATGAAACTTGGTATGGAGCGAAGGGGGGAGTACAAGAATACCGACTATCTTGACGTCTCAAGGGTAATCATGCATTTTGAGTTTCCTTTGGCTGAGATTGTTTTTGATTTTCATGACCGACTCAAATCCATTTCAAAAGGTTATGCCTCAATGGATTACGAGTATGTTGGTTATCGTGAATCCGAGCTGGTCAAGCTTGATGTGCTGCTCAATGGCGATACTGTTGATGCACTCTCTATTGTGGTTCACCGCTCCAAGGCTTATGACTGGGGGAAAAAGCTCTGCCTGAAACTGAAAGGGATTATACCGAAGCAGATGTATGAAGTCGCCATTCAGGCGGCAATTGGCAGCAAGGTTATTTCGCGTGAAACCATCTCGGCTATGCGTAAAAACGTGCTGGCCAAGTGTTATGGCGGCGATATCAGTCGCAAACGCAAGTTGCTGGAAAAACAGAAAGAGGGAAAGAAGAGGATGAAACAGGTTGGCAGGGTAGAGGTTCCGCAGGAGGCTTTCCTTGCGCTTTTGAATATTGATGAATAGTGAATAGTGAATCGTCACGTATCCTGATAAAATTTTAGAAACGCTCAAAATAGTACAGCATTGGATATTCAGAAGGATAAACCCGAAAAAAAACATTCACGGGAGTGGTTCGAGGCTTTGGTCATTGCTGCGATTTTTGCCACAGTTCTGCGGGTTTTTGTGGTTGAATCGTATCGTATTCCAACGGGATCCATGGAGAGAACGCTCTTGGCGGGCGATTTTCTTTTTGTCAACAAATACGTTTATGGGCCAAAAGTTCCTTTTACCGATATTCGGCTGCCGGGCGTTGACCATGTTAAACGGGGAGATATTATTGTTTTCAAGTTTCCCAAAGATCGCTCGCTGAACTATATAAAGCGTTGTGTGGCCATAAGTGGCGATACTCTTGAAATTCACGATCAAAAACTCTCAATAAATGGGAAAACGTCTGTATTGCCGGAACATGCGCAGTTTATCGGAGAGCGCGTCCCGGCGGGTGAAGGTGACTACATGATATTTCCCCAGTTTTCGAATTTCAATAAGGATAACTATGGTCCGATACGAATTCCCCGTAAAGGTGATGTGATACGGATGAGTGCGACTACATTCCCGCTTTATAGTTCACTGGTTGCTGATGAAGGTCACGATGTGAGTCTTATGGGCAGGGAGGTATTTGTTGATGGTGCTCCAGTCCAGCAGTACACGGTGAAGGAGAACTATTTCTTTGCAATGGGAGATAATCGGGATAACAGTCTCGATAGTCGTTTCTGGGGATTTTTACCAGAAAAAGATCTTCTCGGACAGGCGTTGATGGTTTACTGGTCGTGGGATCCCGATATTTCTTTGTTGACCAATCCGCTTGGTAAACTCTCTTCAATACGGTGGAGGCGACCAGGATTGCTTGTTCATTGAACAAGATGCCACTCCGAAAGAATTTTTTCGGATATCGTCTCTGTTGATGAGAATCGTTTTGATGGGGAGAAGAGGAGTAGCTGAAGGTTATTGCAGGGGATTTCGAGGGTTGTGAGCGTAATGCGTTTGCTGTTTTTTGCTGTTGTATCGGCAGGTGAGAGTGTTACATGGTTGAGTTTGATTGAGTCAAGAATCAACCCGGCCGTTACAGATGAGATGCTTGTATTCCACGTATTGCCTGTAGCCTGGTTGACGGAGTGGGCGAGATTGTGTTTAAACGCAGCATTCAGGTAGATGTTCGTGGAGGTATAAACCAGCAGATATGCGGCAGGGAAAAGTACACCAGGCGAAAGCATGAGAGCTTTACACCAGTTGATGAAGAACTTTTTTTCAGTAATTTGCCTCAATATATTCACTTTTCAGCTCCGTCCGTTTCCGGTGAGCGATACCGGTTCTCTTTTCTTTAGAATACAAAATTTTTCTCTTTATTTGTCGTTGTATCAATACTAATTCAGGACTCTCAATTTATGCCAGTACACAAACGGCATGCTCCCTATCTTCTCAAGCCTCTTTACAAGGAGGTACATGCCGATACGGAGACACCGGTTTCAGTTTATCTCAAATTGCAGCGCCCCTTTTCATGTCTGCTCGAATCTGTTGAGGGCGAGGAGCTTCTTGCCCGCTTTTCCTATATCGCCATAGATCCAGTCGCCATTCTCAAAGGATCCGTGGAGGGCCAGGCCCACCTTGAGATTCTTGATGAAAAATTCAGTGATCTGCGTCAGGTTGCTGGCAAGGAGAGTGGTCTCCGTCAGCAGATTGACAGTGTTATTGCCGCTTTTGACACTGAGGAGATCCCAAGAAAAAAGAATGGTGCACCCCAGATGATCACCTCCGGTGTGTTTGGCTATTTTGGGTATGATGCACTGCATCTCGTAGAAAAAATTCCACTCCCTGAGCTGACTGATCCAGCGGCGATGCCGGATATTATGCTTCTTTTCTGTGATACGCTTGTCATCTTCGACAATATCATGAGGAAGGTGTTTATTGTTTCCAATTATCTTGATGAGAGGGATAAGCCACTTGCTCAGAAGAAGATAGAGCATATAGCCGAACAGATGTTCCGGCCACTTTCGCGTGAAGAGGTTGCATTTCAGCCTGAAAAGCCGGAGCCGATACTTTCAAATACAACAAAAAAGGAGTATCTGGCCAAGGTGGTCAAGGCTAAAGAGCATATTGTTGCTGGTGATATTTTTCAGGTACAGATTTCGCAGCGTCTTCGCCGTCCTCTCAATACCCGTTCGTTTGATGTCTATCGAATGCTGAGAACCATCAATCCGTCTCCCTATCTCTACTATTTTAACATGAAAAAGTTTGAGATTGTGGGTTCATCACCGGAATTGCTCGTCAAGGTAGAGCGAGACAGTGCGGGACGGCGCATGGTGGATACGCGCCCAATTGCAGGCACAAGGCATCGTGGCCAAACTTTTGAAGAGGATGAACGCAATGCAAAGGAGCTGCTTGCTGATGAAAAAGAGCTTGCTGAGCATCTGATGCTGATTGATCTGAGCAGAAACGATATTGGGAGAATTGCCAAAATCGGTACGGTTGAGACCAATGAGATGATGGTTATTGAAAAATATTCTCATGTCATGCATATTGTCAGTAATGTGAAAGGGGAGTTGCGTGACGATCTCTGTTCAATGGATGCCTTCTGGTCCTGTTTTCCGGCTGGGACACTTACTGGTGCCCCAAAGGTGAGAGCAATGGAGATAATTTATGAGCTTGAGAAAGAGAAAAGAGGGCTGTATGGGGGTGCTGTAGGATTTCTTGATTTTAAAGGCAATCTGACCACCGCCATCGCCATCAGGACTATGGTTGTTGATGACAGAATGATCTATTTCCAGGCGGCAGGAGGCATTGTAGCTGACTCGAAACCCGAAGCGGAATATGAAGAAACGATGAATAAGATGAGGGCTGGCATCACTGCTGTCGACACTATTGCCGATTTAACGTAACGATTAATCATTAAAGAAGATATCTGATGCGAAACAAACCATCATTTATACAATATTTTCTGCTTGTTTTTGCAGGTATTGCCGTTGGTGCCCTTGTGTTTTCCAATGTAGAGTTTAACCTCTCTTTCAACGGTTCAAGCCTCTCAAGCAAACCCAATTTTGCCACAGCCACCAATAATATTGAAAATTATCCGATTCAGTCTCTCAAAAGCTTTAACGAAGCCTTTGTGCAGATTGCAGAGTCAGCTACTCCTTCGGTTGTGACCATTTTTACTGAAAAAACGGTGAACCAGCGGATGCAGTCACCATTTGATTTTTTTGGTTCACCCTTCGACGATTTTTTTGGAATGCCCGGGGAAGGTTCACCGAATCGTCGTAAAGAGGTGCAGCGCGGACTTGGCTCAGGTGTTATTGTGACTGCTGATGGTTATATTCTTACCAATAATCATGTCATTGATGGAGCGGATACCGTTTACATCCGCACCTCTGATAACCGGAAAATTTCCGCCAAGGTTATCGGCAGCGATCCCAAGACTGATATCGCCGTTATCAAGGTCGATGAAAAAAATCTTAAACCCGTTATTATCGGCGACAGCGATAAACTGAGGGTGGGAGAGTGGGTTATCGCTATTGGCAGCCCACTTGGTGAAAATCTTGCAAGGACCGTAACACAGGGTATTGTGAGCGCTAAAGGCAGGGCAAATGTCGGGCTTGCAGATTACGAGGATTTCATTCAGACAGATGCGGCTATCAATCCCGGCAATTCAGGCGGACCATTGGTCAATATCAATGGTGAGCTTGTTGGTATCAACACCGCCATAGCAAGTCGCACAGGAGGCTTTGAGGGTATCGGTTTCGCAGTCCCTTCCAATATGGCGAAAAAGGTTTTAACCTCCCTCATTACCACTGGTAAGGTAACACGAGCATATCTTGGTGTTACCATTCAGGATATTGATGAAAATCTTGCCAGGGCGATGAACCTGAAGGCTGGAGAGGGCGCACTGGTTGGAACGGTTATTGATGGTAGTCCTGCGGCAAAATATGGCATCAAGACTGGTGATGTTATTCTTGATTTTAACGGAGTAAGGGTGACAAGCAGTGCCGTTTTGCGCAATGCAATCGCCAGTCAGTCTCCAGGTTCAACGGCTAAGCTCCACGTTTTCAGGGATGGCTCAATGAAACAGTTCTCAATTCCTTTGCAGGAGCAGTCTGCAAAAGAGCCAACCTCTAAACGTTCCGCATCAGATGATGCCGTGAGCACTCTTCTTGGTTTCAGGGGTGAAGAGCTTACAGCCGAGAGGGCACAGAAACTGAAGTTGAAGCCCGGAGCTGGCAAGGTCGTTGTAACTGCAATATCTCCTTCATCTAACGCCTATCGGGCGGGATTGCGGGCTGGTGATATTATCTATTCACTCAATAAACAGGATGTGCGTTCTTACTCAGAGTACAGCACTCTTGTCAGCAAGGTGAAAAAAGGGGATCTTGTATTTATTCTGGTTGGCAGAGGGGTCAGTAAAATATATTTTGCGTTTAATCTGTAAAGATTTTTTTGCCTGAAGGATTAAGAGTTGTACATTAAGACTGAAAGTAAAGTCAGCGGCCCAGAGCTGACTTTACTTTTTTTTGTTTGCTATCCTGTCCATTTGCACACTGTGTGATGATGGAGTTATTTTCTTTTATTTAAAACAAAAACAGTACAAGAGATGACTGACAGAATTTACCTGACAAGCGATGGCTATAACCGGCTGAAAGAGGAGTTGCATTTGCTGGTCCATCAAACCAGAAGGGAAGTTCTTGAAAAAATTGCAGAAGCAAGGGCGCATGGCGATCTGAGCGAAAATGCGGAGTATGATGCTGCACGAGAGGAGCAGTCACATACGGAGGCGCGCATTGCTGATCTTGAAAACAAGCTGGCATCAGCAACTATTCTGGACCCAAAACAGATCAAGACCGACAAGGTCTATATTCTCACCTCTGTAAAACTTCGCAATCTTGATGATCGGAATGAGATTATTGAATATACTCTGGTCTCCTCAGAGGAGGCGGATACTGATGCAGGTAAAATTTCGGTGCGTTCTCCTGTTGGCAGGTCACTGATAGGTAGAGCTGTTGGGGAAAAAGTGCAGGTCGTTGTGCCCAAAGGCGAGCTGCATTATGAGATATTGGAGATTTTCGTTAAATAGGGGGAAATTAAACTATTCAATCCTATGGGGAAACGTCAAGTTATTTATTGTCAGGAGAGAATCAGCGGCAACCAGGAGCTGCTCAATCGTGAAATCAACCTGGTTACCAAAGAGGCAAGAGTATGGCATGGCAAGGTCATTGCTGTCGGCAGTAACGAAGTGGAAGTCAAGGACGCTCGTGCAGGAAAACACCGGTTTGCTGTGGATCAGATTGACCGGATCTATTATGATGTAAAAACTGAATATTAAGAGATGCGCAAAAAAATTGTTGTCGGCAACTGGAAAATGAACAATTCCATTGCTGAATCAGAAACACTGGCCGTCGAAGTTGTTGCCGCGCTTGGGGAAAACTTTTCGGGGTGCGAAGTTGGTATTGCCCCGACTTTTCTTGCGTTAGAAGCAGCAGGTAGGATTATTGAGGGCAGTGAAGTTCGGCTTGTTGCCCAGAACTGCCACTATGAGAATGATGGTGCATTTACCGGCGAGGTATCTGCAAGAATGCTCTTTGCCGCAGGCTGCTCCTCTGTTATCATTGGACACTCCGAACGTCGCCAGTATTTCGGTGAGACCAATGCGACCGTTAACCTTCGTGTGAAAAAAGCATTGTCAGAAGGGCTGAATGTTATTCTTTGTGTCGGTGAGACACTTGCTGAGCGGGAAGGAGGAGTCACTGAGACCATCATTTCGTCTCAGGTAAGGGAGGGTTTGACTGGTATCAGTGATATCAGTACCATCGTGATTGCTTACGAGCCAGTTTGGGCCATCGGTACCGGAAAAACAGCCTCATCTGCGCAGGCTGAAGAGGTCCATCTCCATATTCGCACGCTTGTTACTGAACTTTATGGTGATGCCGCCGCCCAGGGGCTTCGCATCCAGTATGGTGGAAGTGTCAAGCCATCTAATGCTGCGGAACTCTTTGCCATGCCGAACATTGATGGAGGCTTGATTGGTGGAGCCAGCCTCAATGCTGCCGACTTCGCAGCCATCATCAAAGCCGCTTCCCTTTAAGTCACCTCTGATTCATTGAGAGTGGGTAAAATGTTGTATCCACTCTCAATTATCCATTGTTAATTGTTAATTGACTTTCGCCGCCTCTTGCGACCTTTTCATTGAGCAGAAGTCTGGCCCGCACATGGTGCAGAAATCGGGATTTGTGCCGGTGTGACCGCTTTGCGCCATGCTTTGTGAGTGCACTGCGCGTGTTTTTTCGGGGTCAAGAGAGAGGTTGAACTGATCCTCCCAGGCAAAGGCGTAACGAGCGCGGCTCATCAGCTCATCACGCAGCCAGGCGACAGGGCTGCCCTTCGCCAGATCAGCGCCATGGGCGGCCACTTTGTGGGCGATGACTCCTTCACGGACATCATTTTTATCAGGCAAGCCGAGATGCTCTTTCGGGGTGACATAGCAGAGCATGGAGCAGCCATAGCTTGCAATAATCGCTCCACCGATGGCAGAATTGATATGGTCATATCCGGCGGCAATATCGGTAATCAGCGGCCCCAAGGTGTAGAAAGGTGCCTCATGGCAGTACTCAAGCTGCTTCTGCATGTTCTCCTCAATGAGATGCAACGGCACATGGCCCGGCCCCTCAATCATTACCTGGACATCGTATCTCCATGCCACCTCAGTCAGCTCACCGAGTACCCTGAGCTCACCAAATTGCGCCTCATCGTTGGCATCAAGTATTGAACCGGGCCGCAGGGCATCACCAAGCGACACGGCAATATCGTAAGCCTGCAATATTTTACAGATCTCTTCAAAACGGGTGTAGAGAAAGTTCTCCGTTTTGTGAAACTTGCACCATTTGGCCATAATGGAGCCACCTCTTGAAACAATGCCGGTCAGACGTTTTTCAGCATAGGGAAGATGTTCCTGCAGAATGCCGGCATGGATGGTAAAATAGTCAACACCCTGCTCAGCCTGCTCAATCAGCGTCTCGCGATAGAGTTCCCAGGTCAGATCTTCAGCTTTTCCTCCTGCTTTCTCCAGTGCCTGGTACATTGGTACCGTGCCAATCGGAACGGGCGAGTTCCTCAAAATCCACTGGCGGGTTTGATGAATATTGGTGCCAGTGCTGAGATCCATCACCGTATCTGCCCCCCAGCGGCACGACCATACAGCCTTTTCGACCTCTTCATCGATGGAGGAGCCAAGCGCTGAGTTGCCGATGTTGGAGTTAATTTTAACTCTGAAGTTGCGCCCGATAATCATCGGTTCAAGTTCAGGATGGTTGATGTTCGCGGGAATGATGGCACGCCCTTCGGCAATCTCTTTCCTGACGAATTCAGCAGTAATGGGCTTAACCCTGGCTTTGCCTCTTGAAAAAGAGGTGATCCACCCCTCCAGTTGCTGGTTTTCGCGGATCGCTACATATTCCATTTCCGGTGTGATGACTCCTTTTCGTGCATAATACATCTGCGTGATCGGAGTGCCCATCTGCACCTTGCGGGGAAATTCCCAGGAGTTGCGTATTGGCGGAAGTCCTTTTTCGGGATCAATTTTGACAGAGTAGTCAGAGTAGTCAGAGTAGGGGCCGCTGGTATCATACATCGGAAGGGAAGAGAATTCCTGGCCGTTGCAGAGGTAGCTTCTGCTCAGCGCCAGACTTCTCATACCCACTTCAAGGGGATAAAGGGTGCCTTTTATGTAAATTTTTTCATAAGAGAGCAACTCCCGGGAATGCTCGGGACAGCCATTATTTTCAGTGACGTTGGTCATAGGATATGGTTAAACAGTCAGGCTGTGCAGGTGAAGCGGGAGTTGTGGCAGAATTGGAACACACAGAGCCAGCTTCATCTTTTCTTGCGTCAGCATTACCTGCATCAAGTTACAAGGGTTTACTCTCAGCTTTTTTTTCCTGCTGTCGTCAAGGAAAAATTTTGCACCCCCAAGATGAAAAACTATCGTTCACGATACTTAAATTCAGGGTATTATACAAACGAAGGTTCGCCGGGCATGAAGCAGAAATTATCCAGAATACCAGAGTGATTTTATTTCGATTTTCACATAATTATCGCTCTCCTTCTACCGCAAATGTAGTAAATAATAAAAAAGGATTCAGAAAATGTCAGCCAGTACATCAATACGGATTAATCACGATCTTTATGAGCAAGCGAAACAGGATGCCATACAGGAGCACCGTTCCATTGCCGGCCAGATTGAGTTTTGGGCACGTGTAGGCAGGGCGGCACTTGATAATCCTGATTTGCCCGTCAGTTTTATAGCGGAATCATTGACTTCGCTCTCTGAGCCGCGTGAACAGTCGATGCTTTTTGTGCCCAGGAGTGCCTGCCAATGACCTGGTCTGTGAGGCAAACCCGCAGATTTGCACGACAATACAAAAAACTTCACGACAACACGGCTGCTGATGTGGATGCTGTTATTGAAAAGGTGCAGCAAAGCCCCGGGATAGGGGAGAGGAAGAGAGGCGATCTGGCCGCTTTATATGTCTATAAGTTTCACAGTGCTGGCCAGTTGTATCTTCTCGGCTACTCTCTGGACGACAGTGTTCGCTTGGTGTATCTCGAAGCCGTTGGTCCGCATGAAAATTTTTATCGGGACTTGAAAAGATAATGCGCTCCGTTTCAATGGAGTTCCATAAAATATAGCAGACGGGTTGGGCAAACGGTGTCAAACCGAAATAACAGTACGATACAAGATAACTACTCATAATATTATACGTAAAGGATAAAAACAATGATAAATTTCAAGGTCAACAGGCAGAGTTGCACGCTTTGCGGGGAGTGTGTTACCGACTGCCCGGCACGGATTATCAGTCTGGCTGAGGATGGCTATCCCACCATTGCTCCGGAAAAGGAGGGTACCTGCTACCGTTGCCAGCACTGCCTTGCCATCTGCCCGACGGGGGCGGTTTCCATTCTTGGCCACCAAGCCTCTTTTAGCCGCCCGCTGAAGGGGGCTTACCCTGATCCGGATGCCCTTGAGACGCTTATCAAGGGGCGTCGTTCAGTGCGTCGTTTCAAGCCGGAAAACCTTGATCCGGTGCTCTTCCAAAAGCTGCTTGATGTTGCATGGCAGGCTCCGACCGGGGTGAACTCCCGTCAGGTGCGTTTTACGGTGCTCGACAGCCTCAACAAGGTTGCGCAACTGCGTGATGAGGTGATGGCTGGTATGACAAGGCTGGTGAACAACAATGCCTTGCCGGAGGGGATGGGCTTTTTTGCCAACTTTGTGTCAATATGGGAGAAGCATCAAGCGGACATTATTTTTCGTGATGCTCCCCATCTACTCATTGCCTCTGCTCCACACTCTGTGGCATCTCCCATGCAGGACTGTATGATTGCCCTTGCCAGTTTTGATCTTTTTGCCCAGGCCAATGGAGTCGGCACACTCTGTAACGGCCTTGCAAAGTGGGCTATCAACGATATATTGCCGGAGACACGCCATCGCCTCGGTATTCCTGATGATCATCTTTTTGGCTATGCCATGGTTTTCGGCAAGCCGGCGGTGCACTATGCCCGCACGGTGGAGCATGGCCCTGCGCTCATTTTCCGGGCCCTTGAGGGGGATGGCTGTGATGTTCCTTTACGTTAATATTTCATAACTATGCTGACACAAACTGAATCACAACAACGAATCGTCCGCTTGCAGGAAAAGCTGCGGCACCAAGGTGCGCAGGCAGCCCTCCTCATTCTGCCGATTGATGTCTACTATTTTGCAGGTACTCGCCAGAACGCTGTACTCTGGATTCCGGCGGATGGTCTGCCAATGCTTCTGGTGCGCAAAAGTCTCTCAAGAGCAAGGGAGGAGAGCCCGATTGCCGATATCCGTCCGTTTCCCTCAAGCAAGGAGTTTGCCTCCGTTTTCAGCGAGGAGTATGCCAGTGTCGGTATGACCTTTGATGCCGTCCCGATCCAGCAGCACAGCTATTACACGCGGGCATTGCCGGGGCGCAGTTTTGTGGATATCTCGATGATCGTGCGTGACATCAGGTCAGTCAAGTCACCCTTCGAGCTTGAACTGCTCAGGAAGAGCGCCAGCAAGCTTGCATCGGTATTTGCCGGGGTGCCGCAATTTTTGAAAGCAGGGATGCGTGAGCTTGATGTGTCTGCCGAGATGGAATATCGACTCCGCAAGGCCGGGCATGAAGGATATGTTCGGATGCGTGCCTTTAATCAGGAGCTTTTCTTTGGTCTGGCGGTCTCTTCGGGAGGGGTCAATGGCGGCTTTTTTGATGGACCGGTGACCGGCAAGGGGTTGTCGAGCGCGTCACCACATGGTGCTTCTTACGACTGTATTCAGGTAAACCAGCCGGTTCTTCTCGATTTCGCCGGGGTTTTTCATGGCTACATTGCCGATATGACGCGCATGTTTGTGATCGGAACGCTTGATCCTGAATTGCAGCACGCATTCGATGTTGCTCTCAATATTCAGGAGATGGTGCGTCAGGCCATGAAACCTGGTGTGATTGGTGAAGAGCTGTTTCTTGCCGCCGCTTTATTGGCCGAAAAGGCTGGACTTGGCTCCTGCTTTATGGGAATGCCGGGTGAACAGGCAAAATTTGTGGGCCATGGCGTTGGTCTGGAGCTTGACGAGTTGCCCGTGCTGGCCAAAGGGTTTACGGCACCATTGCAGCTCAACCAGGTCATTGCCGTTGAACCCAAGTTTGTGATTCCCGGCAAGGGGGTTATCGGCATTGAAAATACCTTTGTCGTCAGTGATGAGGGTGGTCTCAGGTTGAGTGATCTTCCCGATGAGATTGTCTTTCTGGAGGCTTGAACGTTTTGATGTTTTGGTTAAGTTCTGACGACTGATTGATAGTATGGCCCTTAATCATTCATTTTCACCCCTGGCATATCATTATGGAAAAAAATAAAATAGAGCAGGATCCGCTGGTTGAGTTGCTCCAGACGGCCACGCCAGAGATGCTGATCACCTTGATTACAGAGCTGACCCTCTATCGCCCTGATGTTCGGCGTGAATGCTTTGACTACCTGAAAAAGCACATCACTCTGACCACTGCGCAGAAGAGTCGCTCGGAAGGCGAGATCATTTTGGCCCTTTGGGGGGAGTTGTATTCCGATTTGGAGGAACTCGACGAACGTGGTGGCGGTGATTATGACACGGAGGATGATGTTGTCGAGCGGATGCAGGAAATCCAGAAGATACTGGAGAAATCAGAGGTTGATGAGGATGCTCGTCGGGAACTCCTTGATGAAGTGCTGCCATTCATTCAGAGTGGCAATGCAGGCATGGATGATTCGCTCTATGAGTTGGCTTATGCTTCTTGCCGCAGTGATGAAGACTTGCACCATCTGGCATTTGAGTTGGAAGCTCTTAACAAGGATTGGCCTGCCGATCATGCTCGACGGATCTACCGAAAACTTGGTGACCGGGAGAAATATCTTGAATTGCGGCATAAAAAATTGCACTACTGTGGTGATTACCATGATCTGGCTACCTTTTATTGGGATGAAGGCAGCCACAAGGAGGCACTCGCGATTGTCGCAGAGGGGATGAAGAAAGGTGAAGGGCGTATGGATCAATTGAGGACGTTCCTCTCTGACCGAGCCATTGAGGATGGTAACCGGGAGCAATATCTTGCCCTTCAGTTTGCGCAGGCCTCTGATCAGCTTACTCTGGAAACATACAACACCTTTAAAAAGATATGCACTCCCGAAGAGTGGGCACTCTTTGAACCAAAAATAGTTGAGCGGCTCAATACATCATGGCTTATGGAGTGTCTCAGGATACGGATGGTGCGCGAGGAATACGAAGAGGCTCTGGCTATCCTGCTCAAGGGCAAATATCCATCCTCTGCCAGCGATTCATGCGCTGAACTCCAGGCAGCGAAACAACTTGAACAGCGTTTTTCCGAACAGATTCTAACCTACTACCTCTCCGGTCTCGGGAATCTGAACAGCAATGCACAGCGCAAGGAGTATGCCCGGCAGGCTGGAGTTATGGTTAAAGTTCGCTCTATACTGGTGGATGTCATCAAGGATGAAGCCAGATGGAAACTTTTTGCTGGCAAGGTGAAGGGTGATAACCTCCGCCGCGTGGCATTCCAGGAAGAGCTCGGCAGAGTTATTGCCGGATGGGAGGAGCTTGTTCCTGCGTAGGATCGCTCGTGTTTGAAGCTTTGAACGATTCGCAATAATTGCCGGTCAAGCACGAGGAGTGGGAGTATTGAGCTGAGTGCCTGATGCCGAGGGTGATGCTTCGCGATGATACTGGAGGGTTTTCTGAAGATGCGGCTGCTGCTTTATCACAGCCCTTGCCAAATCCTCAGAAGCAAGCGAGATTATGCGATATTTCTGAAAATCTATTAACTGCAGAAAAAGCTGATGGATACGACAATAGTAACGAACAAAACTCTTCTTCCATCTCAGCAACAGGTGCCATTGCAGGGGCAAGCATCCGGCGGCGCGATTGTCCGCTTTCGGAGGAAGAGCTTCGGAAAAAATACCGGCGTTTTGAGAGCGAGAGGGTTTATCTTTTTTACCAAAGATGCTGCTAAGGCCATCAGCCATTACCCGGGATGGAGGTATCACTTCCCCGGAGACGAGGCTGCTCCTGTTGGGCACGGCTGAAGTGCAAATGAGAGTCTTTTGTGGTTGATGATGAAGCTGAAGGCCGTTTATGTGCTCTGCCTTGATGATTTCTCCCTCTCCTGGAATTTACTCCTGAATTTTTTGCAAGAGCTTCTTCAGGAGTTGCAGATCAGGCTCAATATTGGTACTCTGAATGAAACACTCTGATTTTCTCTTGATGGAGTACAACACACCAGTGAGTATCTTTGAAACAAGAAACAGGATGGTTCCATGCCGCTTGAACGATTTTTATGAAGGAGCTTCACTATGACAGAAACAATGACGTTTGAAGTATCCCAGGACTTGCTGGCCTCACTCAAGATTGGGATTCAAGACTTGGCACAAGAGATTCGTCTCATGGCTGCCATAACTTATTTTCAGGAGAAAAAACTCTCATTGGGGAAAGCTGCTGATTTGGCGGGATGTAATCGGCTCAGCTTTATGGATATTTTGGCGCAAAAAGGGATTGTCATTTTTGATTATGACGAGTCTATTGTTGACAGTGAGTTACGAGGAGTTGCTCAGTTATCAAAAGGAGCTGCATGATTATCTGCAATGCTACTCCGTTAATTGCCTTAGCCCGTATTGGTCAATTGGCTTTGCTTCGAAAAGTTGTTGGAACACTTGTCATTCCAGAGGCTGTGGCCAGAGAGATTTCTGTGTACAGTGACATTCAGCACGGTGTCATTGATGTCTGAAGCACGTTATTTGCTTAACACCACGGATGTTGACCGCATCCGAAATCAAATTATTGCGGCAGTCCAAGGTTGAAATTGCCCGGCGGGTCCGTGAATTGGCAGGATTACGTGGTGGGCCAGCCCCATTTACGGAAAATGCAATTGGAACATCGCTTCGGCGCACTGCCAGAGTAAGCGCAAAAGGAGATAAGCAATAATTTCATCTGTAAAATGAATCAACGCCTCGATTTCGACGTTGAAAGCTATTCGGCAGCGAAGAAAATAAAATAAAGATTTACTCATCTCCCTCATAAACGTCATCATCTCCGATGAAGAGCAGATGGTGGAAGTGAAGCTTAAAAATCCCTGCAACCTTACCAATTACCGCCCCGGAAAAATCTCTCTACGCGCCATGAGAGTATCAAGGTGTATCTAACCTGGAGAATATTTTGTCGTGAATTCATTATAAATTGTAATTTGCGACATAATGCTGCTTGTGAGCTAAAAAAGGCGACAATTGGGCGAAAGTTATGGAGACAAAACTAAAAAAGACGACAGTTGATGATTCGCTCATCCTCTATGCTGAGTTTAACAAGGCAGAGGTGCGAGCGGCACAGCGGAGACTCAAAGCCGGGACGTTACGACGTATTGTTCCTGGTGTTCTCACCACCTGCGCTGAAGAAGAGTGGCCAGCCATTATTGCTTTACACAGAACGCGTGTTTTGGCCGCTCTCTTTCCGGGCGCTGTCATTGGCTACCGCACTGCCTTCAAAGGTGGTATCCCTGTCGATGGAGTGATGCATCTCAGTTGCAGCTACAACAAGGTCGTCGAGTTGCCCGGCTTGAAAGTGGTTATGGTCAAGTCGCAAGGGAGAACTACAGGCGACCAGCCAATGTCAGGGCGCAATTTCTATTTTCCCTCTCAAGCGCGAATCCTTTTGGAAAACCTCACCACAAGCCGTGGGACAATCAAAAAAGCGATGGGGCATGTCGCCGTCGAAGAGAGGCTTGTCAGTATTTGTGAATCAAGAGGCCCTGATGCCCTCAATCATATCAGAGAAGAGGCTCGTGAACTTGCAGTCGACTTGAGGTTTGAGCGGGAATTCAACGCATTGAATGAGCTCATCGGAAGCATTCTGGGAACAAAAAGTGCGCAACTCGCAACTACTGCCGGACAAGCGTGGGCTGCAGGTATGCCTTTTGATGCTGGACGTTTAGCGCTGTTTGAAACACTTGCCGCAGCACTGCGTGAAACACCGATGCATCAAAAAGCATCAAAGACCCTTACAGAGAGCGCACGAATCAATTTTGCTTTTTTGGAGTCCTATTTCAGCAACTTTATTGAGGGCACGGAATTTGACGTTTCCGAAGCGAGAAAGATTGTTCTGGAGGGAAAGCTCATCGATCAACGCCCCAAGGGCTCTCACGATATTCTGGGGGTCTTTCGTCAAGCCATCAATCCTGGATGGTCAAACCAAACGTTAGCATCAGGTGAAGCCGTCTTGTGCCAACTCCAGCAACGCCATGCTGACCTGATGAGAGAACGCCCCGAGGTTGCTCCCGGTGAGTTTAAAGATCGTGACAATTTTGCAGGGAACACAACGTTTGTGTCACCAATAAATTTACGAGGAACACTGGTTGAAGCCAGCAAGTTATTGCCAGGCATCCCTCCGGGAATGGCTCGGGCGTTGCTCTCGATGATCATCGCTTCCGAGGTACATCCCTTTCTTGATGGCAACGGCCGATTGGCACGCCTCGTCATGAATGCAGAGCTGACGGTCGTTAACGCTTGTAGAATAATTGTTCCGACACTCTTCAGGGAGGAATATCTGGATTGTTTGCGCGTGCTCACACGGAAGGGCGAACCCAAACCGTTCATTGCTGCTATGCAGAAAATCCAACAATGGACGGCTGCTTTTGACTATGAAGATTTGGATCAGGTGATTGACGCCATGAAGGCTTGCAATGCATTTGAAAAATCTCTTATGCAATATCAGTTGCTTAGCCCGACGGAATTGGCATCGGATGCCCCATAAAGAGTTCACCGTTTATGCTGCGTATTTGCAGAAACGTGTTTTCCCAGACAGTTGGCGGATGCTGTGCCGTTATTTTGTTTTTTGTCGAAGATGAAAGATTTTTTTTGTTGATTGATTTGTAAACTGTTGGTGAATCCTTGTTGCCCGCAGTGAATTTTGTCCTCCCGCTACCATGGGAAAAACAATAAACAACCAATGACGCAAGAGAACCAGCATATTGAGTGGAAGGAGTCCTGGAGGGAGGAGTATCTGAAATGGATTTGCGGTTTTGCCAACGCCGAAGGTGGTGTGCTGGTTATTGGCCAAAATGACAAGGGCACTGTTGTTGGTATCCATAATGCTCGCAAGCTGATGGAGGATATCCCGAACAAGGTGCGCGATATTCTTGGCATCATGGTGGATGTGAATCTCTGTGATGAGGCGGGCAAAGAGACTCTGGAGATAATTGTGGAGGCATATCCATATCCGGTGAGCTACAAAGGGGAGTACTTTTACCGAAGTGGCAGTACGAAACAGGAGCTTAAAGGGGCAGCGCTGCACAGGTTTCTTCTGGGTAAGCAGGGTTTGCATTGGGATGGGGTACCTTTGCCTCACGCATCGGTCAGCGATCTGGATACCAATGCGCTTGCCTATTTTCGCAGGCAGGCACTGAAGAGCCAGCGACTCACGCCGGAAATTATTGATGAATCGGATGAGCTTCTGCTCGACCAATTGCACCTGGTGGAGGGTAAGTACCTCAAGCGTGCTGTCGCCTTGCTGTTTCATCCTGATCCTGAACGTTTCTTTACAGGAGCATATATCAAAATCGGATTTTTTGAAAATAATGTCGATTTACGGTATCAGGACGAAGTGCATGGCGACCTCTTTTCACAGGTGAACCAGACCATATCGATATTGAAAGCCAAATATCTGAAAGCATGGATCTCTTACGAAGGCTTGCAGCGAATTGAGAGCTATCCCATTCCGGAGACCGCGTTACGTGAAGCGATTCTGAATGCCGTTGTGCACAAGGATTATGCAAGCGGTATTCCAATCCAGATAAGTGTCTATCCGGACAAGCTGATGATCTGGAATTCGGGGCAATTGCCCTCTGATTGGACATTAGAACGGCTGCTTGGCAAACACTCCTCACAGCCATTCAATCCTGATGTTGCCAATGCTTTTTTTCGTGCAGGCATGATTGAAGCTTGGGGGCGTGGCATTGAGCGTATCATGCAGGAGTGTGTAACGGCGGGGGTTCCTGAGCCAGAGCTGCGTTACGAGCGGACAGGGCTATGGACAGTATTTTATTTTTTTTCCGAACAGTTTTTAGGGGAGACTACCGGCAAAACTACCGGTAAAGCTACCGGTAAAGCTACCGGTAAAACTACCCAGAAAAAAATACTTGCTTTGCTGAAAATACAACCATCCATAACGCAGCGTTTGTTGGCGGCTGAGTTAGGTGTCAGTGCGAACGGCATCAAATATCACATTGATAAAATGAAGTCAGAAGGCATCATTCGTCATGTTGGCGCAAGCATTGGCGGCCATTGGGAGGTCTTGCAATGACCACCATCGGCAACTCTGAACGCGAGACACAGAACCGCGTGCTTGCCCTGTTCACCAAAGAGCTTGGTTACCGCTCTCTTGGCAACTGGAAGGATCGCGAGGGGAACAGCAATATCGAAGAGTCTCTGCTTACGGCCTACCTTTTACGGAACGGCTACACTCCTGCGCAGAGTACCAAAGCCATCCATGAACTGCGCATTGAGGCAAATAATCCTAATCGAACTCTCTACGACAATAACCGCAAGGTCTACAGCCTCCTTCACTATGGCGTTCCGGTAAAAGCGGCGGCGGGGGAGAACAGTGAAACCGTCAAGCTGATAAACATCGACCACCCGGAGCTGAACGACTTTGCCGTTGCCGAAGAGGTGACGGTGTATGGGCAGCACGACAAACGGCCCGATATTGTGCTCTACCTCAACGGGATCGCGGTTGGCGTGCTGGAGTTGAAGAACAGCAGGGTATTGCTGGGTGACGGCATCCGTCAAAGCCTTGTCAATCAACGCCCGGAGTTTATTGCTCCTTTCTTTTCAACCGTGCAGTTCATCTTTGCCGGAAACGATTCTGAAGGGCTAAAGTATGGCACGGTCGGCACGGAGGAGAAGTATTTTCTGCAATGGAAAGAGGATGAGGAGGATAACTCCCGTTTCAAGCTCGACAAGTATCTGCTCAAAATCTGCCGGAAATCCCGCCTGGTTGAGCTGCTGCACGATTTTGTGCTCTTCGATGGCGGGGTAAAGAAGCTGCCACGGGTTCACCAGTATTTTGGTGTCAAGGCGGCGCAGCGTTCTGCCGAGGCGTTCAGGGGTGGCATTATCTGGCATACGCAGGGGAGCGGCAAGAGCATGGTGATGGTGCTGCTGGCCCGCTGGATTCTGGAGAACAAGCCTGCCTCCCGTGTGGTTATTGTGACTGATCGCGATGAACTCGACAAGCAGATTGCCGGAGTTTTTACCGATGCGGGAGAAACAATCAGCCGCACCACCAGCGGCAGTGACTTGATGAAGCAGCTCAGCCAGCCTGCTCCTCGTCTGCTCTGCTCACTGGTGCACAAGTTTGGCAGAAAAGGGGTGGATAATTTTGAGGAGTTCATTCGGGAGCTTGAATCGCAGCCCGGCCATACGGTGGGGGATGTTTTTGTTTTTGTTGATGAGTGCCACCGGACGCAGAGCGGCAAGCTCCATCGAACCATGAAGGCCTTGATGCCCAATGCGGTGTTTGTCGGCTTTACCGGCACGCCTCTGTTGAAAAAAGATGCGGCAACCACTCTTGAAGTGTTCGGGAGCTACATCCATACCTACAAGTTTAACGAAGCTGTTGAAGACAGGGTGGTGCTTGATCTGGTGTATGAGGCGCGGGATATTGACCAGCAACTTGGCTCGAAGGAGAAAATCGACGCATGGTTCGATGCCAAGACGAGAGGGTTGAATGAGTGGCAGAAGGCTGCTCTTCGCGAGCAGTGGGGAACCATGCAGCATCTGCTCAGCTCCCGGTCACGTATGAACCGGGTCGTCAACGATATTGTCTTTGATTTCAGTGTCAAGCCTCGCCTCAGTAACCATCGCGGTAACGCCATTCTGGTTGCTTCCAGTATCTACGAGGCGTGCAAGTACTTTGAACTCTTTCAGAAGTCGGTTTTTAAAGGCAAGTGCGCAGTGATTACCTCCTATAATCCGCAAACGAGAGATATTACAACGGAGGATACCGGAGCCAACACCGAGACAGACAAGGAGTCGATCTACAACACCTATATGGCGCTCCTGCAGGGTGTAGAGGCTGTGCCTGGCAAGTCAAAAACAGAGAGTTACGAAGACAATGCCAAACAGCTCTTCAGGGAGCAACCGGCAACGATGAAGCTGCTGATTGTGGTCGATAAACTGCTGACAGGCTTTGATGCGCCGAGCTGCACCTCCCTCTATATCGATAAAAGTATGCAGGACCATGCTCTCTTTCAGGCCATCTGTCGCACTAATCGTCTTGATGGGGACGACAAGGAGTTCGGCTACATCGTTGATTATAAAGATCTCTTCAAAAAGGTGAATGATGCTCTGAAGGTGTATACGGTTTATAGTTCAGAGCTGGATAAGAGCGATACCGGAGCAGGAGAGTCTGATATTCTGATGAAAGACCGGCTGGCAAAGGGGCGAGAGCGGCTCGACAATGCTTTTGAAGCTCTGGTGCTGATTTGCGAACCGGTTGAGCCTCCGAAAGGTGAGCTTCAGCATATCCATTTTTTCTGCGGCAACAGTGAAATTCCCGAGGAGCTTGCAGCAAGAGAGCCGCTCCGTTCCGCCCTTTACAAGGCAACAGCAATGCTGGTAAGGGCTTACGGCGGTATTGCCGACGAGCTTGATGCCGCAGGCTATAGTGCCACTGAGGTGCAGCGCATCAAAAGAGCACTTGATTGCTCGGTAAAGTTGCGCGAAATCATCCGTCATGCCAGCGGTGAAAGCATCGACCTGAAGGCTTATGAGGCGGATATGCGCCATCTTATCGACACCTATATCGAAGCCGATGAGCCGAGAAAGATCTCCCCGTTCGATGCTCTGCCGCTTTTGGAGCTGATTGTGAAATCCGGCATTGCAGAGGCGATCAACAACCTGCCCGAGGGGATCAAGAGCCACAGGGATGCGATTGCTGAGACCATTGAAAACAATGTTCGAAGCAAAATCATCAAAGATCACCTGAACGATCCGGCATTTTATGACAGGATGTCGCTCTTGCTTGACGAGCTTATTGCTTCGCGCCGCCGGAAAGCCATTGATTACGAAGCCTATCTCAAGCGGATTGCTGAACTGGCAACCCGCGTGGCATCAGGCCATCCTGAAGAGACTCCTGCGCAATTGAATACTCCTGGTCGTCGCGCATTATACAACAACCTGAAGCTCGACCGGGTTGGGCATGTTGACCTCGATCTCTCCGACGAGCCGACTGGCTATAAAGGGCTGCAGGATGAAAAATTGCGTCTGGCGATGATGATTGATGAAACGGTCAGACGAGTCAGGCCGAATGGCTGGCGCGGAGTCAAACCGAAAGAGAATATTATCAAGGGCGCGCTTTTCGAAGTGTTGCAGGACGCCGATGAGGTGGAGCGGCTCTTTCTCGTTATTGAACGGCAAAGAGAGTATTGATGGTGACCAGAGTTGTTATCGGAGATATTCCTGTTGATGTGGTGCTGAAGGATATCAGGAATATCCATCTGAGTGTTCACCCGCCTGCAGGCAGGGTGCGTCTTTCGGCCCCCGTCGGCATGGATATTGATACCCTTCGCCTCTATGCTATTTCACGGTTGGGCTGGATAAAAAAGCAGCAGCGTAAGTTGCGCGGGCAGGAGCGCGAGACTCCACGGGAGTACCTGAACCGGGAGAGCCATTATCTCTGGGGAAAGCGCTACCTGCTGAAAATCGTTGAGCGGGAAGCGCCCTCGGCTGTTGAGGTGCTGCACAGCGCCATACTTCTGTACGTCAGAGCTGGCTCAGCCTTTGAGAAAAAACAGTCGGTGCTTGATGAGTGGTATCGGAGGCAGTTGAAGGTTGCCATTCCTGATCTCATTGAGGTGTGGGAGAAGAGGATAGGGGTGCGGGTCAATGAGTTCGGTATCAAGAAGATGAAGACGAAATGGGGTGCCTGCAACCCTGATGCCCGGCGAATATGGGTCAACCTCGAACTTGCCAAAAAGCCGAAAGAGTGCCTCGAATACATTGTTGTGCACGAAATGGTTCACCTTCTGGAGCGTCACCACAATGAGCGATTTATGGCACTCATGGATGCCATGTTGCCAAAATGGCGCTCACTGCGCGACGATCTCAATCGCCTGCCGGTCAAGCATGAAGAGTGGGAGTATTGAGCACCATCGGCAATTCTGAACGTGGGAGGCAGAACTGCGTTATAACCTGTGGGGGAGAAAGACTAAATG
>Ga0194047_10000388_pt1 | contig 29911 bp, 25 predicted proteins | sample JunL225m_MetaG_2_FD_160070 | JGI IMG/M metagenome (GOLD analysis project Ga0194047, IMG submission 160070) | Anoxic zone freshwater microbial communities from boreal shield lake in IISD Experimental Lakes Area, Ontario, Canada - Jun2016-L221-5m | ecosystem: Environmental > Aquatic > Freshwater... | reverse complement strand
CCCAGTTACCGCAGCGGTAAATGTCGCAATGGCATTGGACTTCGGTCGTGACAAGATCCGATTTGACATGGCAATTGGTGACGCAAAGATTGAGCATTCTCGCAACCGACTCGCCCACAAGTTCCTTGAGACTGACGCTCGATGGATGCTGATGATGGATGATGACATCATTCCGTCCATAGGAAGGCCTGCATGGTTCAGAAATTGGGTTGCCGGAGCTAGGAATGTCAATGATGCTCCATTGCAACGGCACGTGCTACACAGGCTCATGGGAGCGGGAAAGACCATTGCAGCAGGCGCTTATTTTGGCCGGCAAGAGGGAGGATTACTGATGTGTTCTGACACTTCCTTGGCAACACGAGCAAGGGCCTATGAGGATCGCGTACTAGAAGTTGATTGGGTGGGAACTGGGTGTATGCTTATCCATCGCAGAGTCTTTGAAGATATCCGTGCAAAATTTGGAGACTCGCTTAAAATCAATGTGCCTGACTATGATTATGATTATTTCAGACCATTTGATAGCGCCCGCGGAGAAGATGTTTCATTCTGCATTAGGGCAAAAGAAGCCGGCCATCAACCTCATATAGATCTTGGTATTCCAGTATTCCACGTAGGATTCAAAACATATTAAAATGAAAACAATATTCTCATACTACCAGTCATTCCCTAACTCTGATCAGAAAGAAGACTTTGCTTGTGCAAACCTTTGGAAGGGATCTTGGGAAAAGCATGGATGGAATACCGTCATGCTGAACAAGTCTCATGCATCTTCTAACAGATTGTATCCAAAGCTGATGCAAAAGCTAATCAGAAGCCATCTTCATGACAAGGAGTGTGCAAAGTATATCCGTTGGTGTGCATTATATGCAATTGGAGGAGGATGGATGTGCGACTTTGATGTGGCAAATTTAGGATTTAGCCCACAAGACGCTGATAAGATTGAGCAGCAAGGCTCATTAAGCATTGTAAAAGACGAAAACTGCTACTTGTTTTATGCAACAAAGGATCAAGCTGAAGAAGTTGTTAAAACATTTTCAGAAAAAGAACTGAAAAATGGATTAGTCCACAAGCTAGAAAGCGAAATGCTTCCTAACGCCGGAGATCTTAAAGATATACTTTCTGATGTATTTCATGCAGAACTAGGTAAAGAATTAACCCGGTCAAAGCAAATAGAACAAGCACTCAATCCTTAACAAATGTACGATCCGTTCAAAAGGCATACTTCAGTTGTCCATACTGGACACATAGGAGACATAATTGCTTTTATACCAGTATTTAGAGCATTAAATGGTACTAGGCTTATTATAAAAGATGATCCGCACATGGAGCAAATGAGTGGATTTAAGTATGATACAATTAAGCCATTGCTAGAATCTCAAGGGATTGATGTTTCATTTGATGATGGAACTCAAATAATTCAGTATGATATGTCTGGATGGAGGGAGTGCTACCAACATCATATTTCACTAACTGATGCACAAGCTAGATATGCAAATGTAGTAGATAAATATAATGGTCATCTTGAGATAAATGGCCCTTGGTTGAAAGTTGATGCTGACCCAAATACTAGCGGAAGAGTTATTTTTAATAGAACTCCTAGATATAGAAGCCCATATTTTTCTTGGGATAAAGTATACAAGCACTTTGGACAAAAATCATTATTTGTTGGAACAGAGAATGAACACAAAGAGTTTTGTGATTTATTTGGAAATATTGAATACTACAAAACAAAAAGCTGCTTTGAGGTAGCTAAAGCTATTCAAGGATCTGATTTCTTTGTTGGAAACCAATCAAGTTCTTTTTGGATCGCCGCCGGACTTCGCAAGCCTTTGCTTCAAGAAACTTGTGAAGTTCCAAATAGCATCATTAATTATGATGGAGCGCATTATACTGTAAATTGTGATGCTGATTTATCAGTAATATGAAAACACTTCTTTTTTGCACTTCATATTCTGAAAGTGAAAATGGTTGGAATGATAGATACAAATCTTGGTATGACTATTATGTAAAATCATCTATAGAGCATGATAAAATGCTTATATTTGATGATGGAAGTCCTCTAATGCCATCATTCTGCCCAATAGAAACAATATATACATTTCCAACACATTTAGGAAAACGAACTTTTATGGATTATGATGGATGGTATAGAAGTTTTGGAGAGGCAATCAAATATGCAAAAAGAAATGGATATGATAAAATTGTCCATTGTGAAGCAGATGCATACCTTCTTTCTGATAGAATTATTGATTTTGTAAATTCAATAAAAACTGGATGGCATTGTTTTTGGTGTCCACGACACAATATGCATGAATCAGCATTGCAAGTGATCTGTATTGATCAGATTGATTCTGCAATTAATTTTACAAGTAAACCATATGATTTTTATAGAAACCAAGCTATAGATTGTTTATTCCCTTATACAGAAGTACATAAATCATTTATTGGAGATAGATATGGTGAAAATGGAACTGATTCAATCCCAACAGGATCAGATTATTCGTGCCAGACAAGCTCCAATATGCTAAAAAAATTCAAACCCATGAACTTAGATCAAATGCTTTCAATTACTGGAAAACGAGAAGAATCATTTAGAATTATGATTTCTTTCCTAAAAGAAAGAGATAATCCAATAATTGTAGAAACCGGGTGCGCTAGGGTAGAAAACAATTATGAAGGTGATGGAATGTCTACGTTAATATTTGATTCATTTATTAATGATAACAATGGATCGCTTTTCTCCGTAGATATTAACCCTGCAGCAGTAGATTTTTGCAAATCAAAAATTAAAAGTCCAAATACTCAAGTCACTTGTCAAGATAGTGTTGCTTTTCTTAATACTTTTGATCAAAAAATTGATTTATTGTATTTAGATAGTTATGATCTAGATCCAGCAAACCCGCATCCATCATCAATTCATCATATATATGAATTGTTGGCAGTATCTAAATGCATAAAAAACGACACAATGATTGTTGTTGATGACAATCTAAGTGAAGAAATTGGAAAAGGTAAATACATAGAAAATTACTTTTCAAGGATAGATGTTCCTATCATTTATTCTGGCTATCAACAAATTTGGAAAACTAAAAAATAATTATTGACTAGCTATTATATTTATCATAATAGTTCACACAACTCGGTGTGCCTTCTCCGCATGAAGGTGACTCAGACAGGAGTCACAAGATCTGTCAATCAGGCCGCAAACAATAGCTCCAGCGTGCCGGGAGTGACAAAAAACCCAAACTTCGTATCGTGACTGCACGCAGTCGCCGTACATCCTTTGTGTTGTCACGTCCTAGATTGGTTGTGATGGCATGGAGTTAACCTCACAACAAAATTATGGCAGCTCCTTCTAATGTCGTTAATCCGGCTTCTTATGACGGATTGGCGGGATCCGCGGTAGGAACATCTACTGCAGCAGGCAATATCGCCGCGCAGAGTGGTCAACCCGGACCCTATACCTTCGGTACTAGCTTTAGTGGCAACACTAGCGCCGGAACCGCTAACAACTGTATCAACGTAGCCGCAGTCCAGAACTTCGCTTCCAAGGATGTTAACCGCATCATTGGTCAAATCGCTAAGGTCCTGGCCCGCAAGTCTCCCTACATCAACTCCATTGATGGTGGAACGCTTCCCAATGTCTCTGACGTTGTGCGTTCTGTCGTTGAGGAAATGGCAGTTCCTAACGCCTCTCTTGCTGCTCCGTCCTTTGTGGCTGACATCAACCTTTGCGGCGTTGGTTCAACTCCTGATCAGGTTGGCTCTACTGAGTATCAGTTCCAACTTGCAACCCTCCGTGGTGCCGGTCCTCGCGTCTGCGTCAAGCAGGCTCGTGCCGCATTCAAGGGTAGCTACCTTCAGGCTCAAGTTTCCCTTGAGAAGACCATCCTCCAGCTCATCAATGCTGATATCCGTTATCAGTATCTGATTCAGTCCGGCGTGAAGTATGTGGTGAACAGCACCCAAAGTTTCACGAGCAACCTGACGGGTGACATGCAGCAGATCAATACTCTGTTTGCAAACATCCTTCCTGACTCGGCCATGAACTTCAAGACCCTGTATCGCATCGGTACTTTCCTCCGCGAGGAAATGCTTGCCGAGCCTTTCGCGAGCAAGGACGGCGAGTTCTTCCAAGTGCTGGCCTCAGCAGATCAGATTGAGAACTTCCGTAATGACGCTGACGTCAAGGAAGACCTCCTCTATTTGACCGCTGGTAGCTTCAGCCTCGGTGATGAGTCCATCTCTGGCTATCAGTTCATGGGATACCGCGGGTTTGCCTTCGGTATTGATCAGCAGCCTCTTCGTGCTTCCGGGTTCGCCTCCACGGGCGTTCTCCAGCTCATTGAGCCGATCACTGCTACGGCAGTTACCAACGGGTTTGCCCAGCGCCGTAACTCGGCATGGGTTAGCACCACGACCGCTCCTTACGAGGTGATGTTTGTCATCGCCGGTGGCGCTTTCAAGCGTCTCGTGCCAGAGCAGTACGTTGGAGAGGGAACCTTCCGCTTCGCACCGCAGCTTGCTATGGGCGAATTGGAGTGGACCTACTTCCGCGACAACGATTGCAATCTGTATGGTGACTTCGGTCAGCATATCTATCAGATTCAGCGTGCGATCCAGCCGATCCGTCCGCAGAATGTCTGCGCGATCGTCTTCAAGCGTTGCCCATTTGATGGCGCTCCGCTGCCTTGCTCGACTAGCTCAACTGGTCTGTAATAGGTAGTCAGTTATCGGTGACTGGTGCAGGATAAAACTTGCATCAGTCACCTCAACTGATTAGTTATTTCAACCTAGTAGTTATCAAACCTTTTTAACGACATGTCACAATTCCCTGAGTACACATCAAATCTATCAACGGCAAATTGGAGAGCGAGTGTTCTGACTTATCTACAGGGAATGGTAAGCGGATCCGCTCCGGCAAAGGAAGTCATTCAAGGCACGTCTCCTACTAGCACAATTGTTCCAATACAAACAGATGCACAAGGAGTTCTGTATGCAAATGTGAGGAGTCAAACGGTAACTGTTCAAGTAACTCCAACAATAACAGTAGGAACTTATACCGCAGGGAATTGCCTTGGAGGATTGCTTACATTTAACAATGCAGTAGGTTCATTGGGAAGCGGAATCATTCAAGACGTTAGTATTATTTCTAAATCATCAGTACAAACAACTGCATTAAATTTGTATCTGTTTAACGCTAGTCCAACTTCAACATTTACTGATCGAACTGCTGTAACTTGGGCGCCTACGGATTATACAAAATTGATTGGACTTATACCTCTTAGTACAACCAATACAATTTCTGGAGCTACCATGACACTTTGGTATGCTGATGCCATTGCCAAGGCAATTTCACTAGGTGCCGGAGTTACCACGCTTTATGGAGCATTAGTTGTTCAATCCACAACCGCTGCGGCATTTCAAGATATTGCAGTAAATCTGACCGTGCTAAAAGACGGATAATATAAATGATAGGATCAAGGAGAGTTCTGCTTTCAAGTAACAATCCTGTTGCTACGTATTTTAATAATGCGCAAATAACTGATACTACTGCTCAATCCAATATAAAAAATTGGTATGATTTGCTGCAATCTCAAGGTCTTTGGAGTAACTGTGTTACATACTTTCTAAAATCAACAGAAAACGCAAGTCAGGGAGGATCCGGGAATACGGTTTGGTCATTTGGTGGATTGGGTTCTTATAATGGAAGTTTGTCTACATCTGCGCCAACGTGGGGCGTGAATGGAATGACATTTTCTGGCGCTCAAAGCGTATATAATACGTCATTGTATTTTTGCCAATTGGGATCTCCATTCTCAATAATGGCAGCAGTTCCAACTTATACTGGGTTTGGAGTACTTCAAGGAACGGGCATCATTGTTGCAGCAACGGCAGTAAGCGGATCAGGTATTGGATCCTATGCATTTTTGACAAGACACGAGACGGTAATTATTAATCAGGATCAATTGACAACCGGGGCAACTCAACAAGGTCAATATGCAAGTGGAATAAATCTGACAAATGGAAATTCTTATTTATTTACAGATGTATGCTCAACTGGAATTGTTACCAATGGAAGCACTCCATCAAGTCAGATTTATCTAAACAATGTAGATAGAGGATCCGTAACTACTCAAGTCAACGTGACATCAAAAGCCGGAATGTCTATTGGTGCAAATACTGCTGGAAACATTGATGGTATAAAAGCAGTCATCGGTGAGGTGCATATTTTTACAAAAGCATTGACCTCAAATCAAAGAAATGCTTTATCATTATATATTCAATCCAAATATGCATTGTACTAGAGTCTTTTACCTAAAAACCATCTCAAGATAACACTTCAAGAATATGTCAATACCAGTACTACAAGGAGACTTCTCTACAGCAAAATTTAGGCAATATGTGCTGCAGATGATGCAGACCATTGCTGGATCAAGCGGAGCAACAAATCCTCAACTTACGCAACTAATTGCTGATGTTGAAAAACTGAATGCAGGATTATCTAGCGTAGATAGTTTTGGTAAATATGGATTTCAAACTGGATTATCAACAATTGATGATGGCGTTGGAACTATTACTTACACAAATCAAGCATTAGCAACTGATAAAAAAGGAGCTTTATTGATTGCTACTCAAAATGAAAGTAATATCTTTTCATATAGACCATTAAGTATTGATGGCAGCAGAAATCTAAAAGTAAATGTAAGTGCAGCAGATTTAGCAACATTTAATCCTGCGGAAGATTTTGATAATAATGGAGCGCCTTTGCGCGTAACTAATGATGATCATTTTTTGATGACCAGAGATTCTGGGCCTACTAATTATATTGGATATGAAAGATATTTTTCCTTGGTTTCAACATCAAGTAATAACCTTACGCTAGTAAATGCAGGAAACACAAATGTTGGAGCAATTACTGTACAAAATACAGTTACTACACATCGTTATCTAAAGATTTTTAATGCATCACAAACTGCGGCTGTGACGATGGGAACTACATTAGCAAATTTACAGATTGGAATTCCTCCCAACCAAACTGTTACGCTTACTCCAGCAAGTGGCATAATTTTCAGAAACGGACTTGTAATCGCAATGACTACAGGAGCAGCACTAAATAATAACACCTCTGTTACGGCAGGCGATATGACTGTCTCTATATCTTATGTCTATTAAAATCACACTAAAAACCACAGGAGACTCCAAGTGGGATGCTCTGGCAACTCAAGTAAACGGCGAAGTTGGAACCGTCACTGGAAAGTTTCAAGATGAAACTGGCATTTTCTATGTTGGTAACTTTCCTGTTACTGGCATTGAACTGACTTGGATTCCTTCTTCTGTAGCAGTCATTACAGAGGTTAAAGACTAGGAAATGAACGCACCGGACGGATCAGGAACATTTGCACCAATGGCAAGCGCGGCGCTAATTATTGCGGCCATCACACCAGATGTTCCTCCAGCGGCAACATGGACCTGTCTCGTATTATCTGCAATCGCTTCTCTATTGACAATAAAGAAGAATATAAGGTAAAATACCTTAATGATTAGGATTAATACATCAGCAATGATGGGTTTTTGGCTTCTTTTTTGCATACTTTCAGTTGGTTGTGTTTCTAATCAGACTGATCATCAGTCAATTTCTCCGTCTCCAATTGCCATTGTCCAAAATATTGACAAAGCAAAGGTAGCAGCTTCAGAACTGAATAAGTATGTGTCCGCGGATGGGAGGCCGGCAGCAAAGAGGCTAGATGATAGCCTTAATGGTGCGTACAAGAGCCTCCTTGACTACTCAATCAAGGTGGATGCCTTGGGAAAGGAGTTAGTCACGGCACAAGACAATGTGAAATACTGGCATGATAAACAGATCAAGGCGCTCCGGGAGTTATGGTTGTGGAGAACAATTGCTATTGTTTCAATCCTATCAGTAATTGCCTATATTGGACTGAAGACCTCATGGAGATTCTTTCTGTAGTCTCAAACAAACTCAATCAGAAGCCTCTTGAAAGTAAAAAAGCAATATACGCTTTTGTTGCTTCTATTAGCGTTTTACTTGTATTTGGTATTTCTGCTTATTTGATACTTTCTCATGCTGAACAAGCAAAAGAGATTGTTGAGCTTGCAAATTTGGTAGTTCTGTTCTTTGGAGCAATGGCGACAACACTCATAACCGGCCAGGCCGCAATGGATTGGAAGGCCATGTCAGCACTTCAGCACATTGATCAGGATCAAAGCATCAAGAGCAATCAACCTCTTCCTCAATCAGAAACAAGTGTTACTGAAATAAGACGGGATCCAAAGGATTACCTGCTGACTCATGACACAACGTTTTAAGGACTTTCTTCCATTCATATTTGATCACGAGTGCGTCTATGCAAAGGGTCACTATGGAGATCTGCACTATGTGATACCCGAAGAGGTGCCCGGAGATGCCGGAGGAGTTACCAAGTTTGGATGCGATTACCGAGAGTTTAGCAATAAGCCATTTTTCCTTACCATTGATGATATTCGGTCATTGTCACTAGAACACGCTACTGATCTATATTGGCAGAATTGGCAAAGATACAATGTTGAGAACCTAGCATATCCGCTTGGTGAAGTATGGTTTAATTGCAAGGTAGTAAGTGGAGCATCACAGGCAAACAAGATCCTAGAAAGGACTGATCCTGACCCGGTAAAATTCATTATAGACCAGAAACGAGTAAATGATCTAATTATTCAAGCTCATCCATCATACAAGAAATTTTTGAATGGTTGGAATAATAGACTAGACGATCTTGCCAAATTTGTTCATATCCGCATTTAGTGAATCAACAGAGACCAACAATCTGCCCACAAGAATCATGGGATGCGTTGAATCGTGCCAAGAGTATTATTACTGAACATTTTCCAAATGTTGCAATCTTTGTTAATTGGGTTTGTGATGAGGGACAGACTCGTCATGGAGAAATTTTAGATGGCAATGCATTTGCATTACGGCATCATATTGAGAAATACCTTGATGGAGAGTTCCTTGAAGAAGATCTTGAGGATCAAGCAGGCGATCATGAAGCACAAAACGCATAACCTATGGCATACATAAATAAACAATGGAAAAGGTTCCTTGCGGTCACCTGCACTCACGCAAAGCACATTGATCCCACGGCATGGCAGGCAGTTCTTACTTTCAAAGAAAGGTTTAAGCCAAACATAACGCTTCATTTGGGTGATGCAATTGATATGACTGGGCTAATGGCTCACGGTCAAGGATCTGGATCAAAGGGAGATGATTTGTCACCTGACATTGATACCGGGTTGATGCACTTGCGCGAGCTAAAGCCTCAAATCTTCCTTTTGGGAAACCACGAAGATCGCGCCTACAAGTTGGCAATGAGCAAGAATGAGGCAACGGCATACGGAGCAAACAAAGCGTGTGAACACATAGAAAAGACGTGCCAAAAGATCAGATGCCAAATGATTCCATACACAGGCATTGAGCAGATCAAAGATGTTGCTGATATTGGATTCACTCACGGAACTATCTACAATGAAATGGCTGCTCGAGACATGGCCGTCAAATACTGTAATGGGTCACGAAGAAAGATTGTATTTGGACATACGCACAAAGTTGCAGTAGCGAGCGCTCCTACCAAGCACGGTGGTACCGGGTACAATATCGGTACGCTGACCGCGAAATCCTCACTTGAGTACGCTAAAAACCGTCCTAGTACATTTGCGTGGACGCAAGCATTCTGCTGGGGTTACTACAACGAAGAGTTGAAGCAATCTTCAGTACACGTAACCCAAAGAAACTACGACGAAATATGGCATCTACCACTATAAATAAAAAAAAGACGGCAAATGATTGGTTGAATGATGTATTGGAAGATATATGCATCTCAACATGTGAGGAAGTTCCCGCTGGTTGGTTAACACAAAGACAGATGAAGGAAATAGCCGGAGTAGCATCATCCACAATGGATTCACGCATAGAAAAACTTCTTGCAAAAAAAAGAATCCAAAGGAAAAAATTCCGAGTTTCCACTGGAAGGTCTGTAAGTGCAGTTTGGCACTATTATAAATCATAAATTGCTTTACAACTATCTCCCAATACTGCATTTTCCTTAACTATGTCATGTGACAATTACGATAACGCTTATTATGGTGCTTGCCGAGCAGATGTTCCGTATCCATCCATCTCGGCCGAGTCAGTTCCGTCACTAATCAGCAACCTTACTGCTGCTCTTTATGGCACGAATCTGACCAAGAGCGTTTCTAATGGACGAGTCGTGTGGACTCTTCCTTGTAATCTGGCCACGGGATACATTCCCGGGTTTCCTCCTATTACTGATAGCAATGGAAACATTACAGAGGGACTTCTTTGCTATATTCTTAGGTATTTGGGTCAGTCTACTCTTGCTGCAACGGTCGTTTATACTGGATCCGTCCAAACGCTGACCAACAAGACTTTAACATCTCCAACTGTTACTGGTGGTACATTTAGCTCTCCAGCGATTACTACTCCAACTGGAATTGTTGCCACGGACATTGGTGGAACAGCAGGTACAACTGGTGTGCTTGGAGCAGGAATCACTCTTGCTGCCACACAACTTACCGGAGGCGCTCTTCCGGCTGCAGTAACTGTATCAAGTGCGAATATTGTAAATAATACAATTGTTTCTGCGGATCTAAATACTACACAGAACCTTACTGGTTTTACTCTAACACTTCCATCTACAACAACTTTAGGAGCTACAAATACTGCTGGGGCATTGCTTTATGGAGCAACTACATCCACTCTTGGTCAGACTGCAGCAGGAACGACCGGGCAAGTTCTTGTTTCAGGTGGCACCGGATCTCCAACATGGTCATTTGATAGGCAAGGAAATGCTGCCGGAACCGTAACAACAAGTGGAAATGTTGGTTATGTAGTAGATACATCAGTGTCAGCAACTTTTGCTGCTGCTGGAAACGCTAATACAACTGTAACAGTTGGATCATGGACTGTTCCTGCTGGAGATTGGGAAGTTTCTGGTACAATCAAATTTACTTATGCTGGTGTAACTGGAACAGCAGTAACACCTCTTGGAGGAAGTTTATCAACTTCTGGAGCTTGGGATGATAAAACTTCAAATCTTGGATATCCATTAGCAGCTGCAGCTGGAAGCACAACTAGTGGCTTTTCATTCCTTTATCCATTTCCGATTCAAAATTTTCAAGTATTAAGTCCTGCTGGCACAACAGTAGTGACGCTATACGCTCGTCTTCCTACCTATAGCGTTGGATCAATTACTGCGGCCGGTGTAATTCACGCCCGAAGAGCAAGATAATTATGGCATACGACACAAAACAAACAATTCCTGAAGGGTTTCATGATCTATCTGAAAATGATTTTGGAGGATTGGGTCATGCTCAAACTGATTCCGAAGATCTTAAAAGCGAAGTTCATTACCCTGAAATTCACTTTTCTGGAGATCATGCTGAAAAACTTAAAAAACACCTCAAAGAAGAAGGATCAGCAACAATTCATTACAAAAAAATATCTGAGGGCCATCGTATGCAAGGTGGAAAGCATCATCATTCAGTTGGAATCCAAATTCATGGAATCCGTGCTGAAAATGCAAAAGGTAATGATATGACACGACTTACCTCAAAAGAATCTCCGTCTGAAGATGCCATTGAAAAGGGATTGGAAGCGGCTCACCAAGAACTAGAAAACGACTAAAAATATGCCATCTGATACCTCCATGCCTCCTTCTGACGCTAACGAACCAATGCCACCAAATATTCCTGATGCCGGGATGCCTCCTGAAAGCGCTACCGCCGGAGGAGATGATGGTTCGGTCATGATTCAGGTTCCTAAAACTGTCTTTGATCAGATTCATCAGGTTGTTCTTGGGCTTGCTCAAACGCTTGAGGCTGCCATGCAAGAGGTAGGAAAGCAAAAAGGCGCCACAGAGGCTCCTGCTGGCCCTCCTGCAGCTACTGCTGGGCCAATGGCTCCTGCTGCCGGCCCAAGTGGACCTGAAATGTCTCCTGACGATCAGGACCTGGCCAACTTTGCGCAAGAACTTAGCAAAAAGAGCAATATCCGCTAATCCCATAACCTATGTTCGTCTCGGAAATATTTGACGAGGCCGCGGACATCCTTGGGACGACAGATCAAAACAAGGTTTTCCGCAAGCTAAGTCAAGCGGTCCAGTCTTTAATGGAGACTGGTCATTGGTTTCATACCAATGCCGAGGTTGACGTATGCACCGGATGGGATGGGCAAACAATTACTCTTCCTCGAGGTATTGAAGTTCCTCTTGGAGTTAATGTTGATGGATCTCCGCAGTATTTCCGCAATAGGTTGTTCCAATACAGCGTTAACAAGGGAGGTATGTATAACCCAGTCGGATGGGCATGGGATGACCGCGGATTTGTTGCGACACAAATGGATATTCGGCAGCCTTCACAACTTGTTGCTGTCGCTGAAACAGACAATGATGTTGGAAAGAAGATACGTGTCATTGGAACTGATAACAATAATCGTCCATTAAGGAGTCAATTGCCGGATGGAACTGGCGTTGATGGTCTCTTAGTGACCATCCATAGTAAAAATGACTTCCCATATGGATTGATTCAGCCTGAGTACGAGACGATTAATACTAGAACGGCAGCTATCTCTCCTCTTAATCAGTTTTATTCATCTTCTGTTCATCAACTGATGAGTGGCCAGGCCGTTGTATTGAATGCAAATGGCAGTACCATGAATTATTTCATTAATGGTCAAACCTATTACATAGGTGTCATTGATCCAAATAATGTTCAGTTGTATGCAAACCCATTAGACGCTCAAGCCGGAACAAATGCAATTTCAGCACAAAGCATTGTTGGAGTAACATCAATCACACTAACGGATTCTCGTCCTAGCAACTTGGTTGTGGCAGTTGAGACATCCGCTGTACCTAGCATTCCAATCTCAACGGCAAATTCCATAACATTTTCTGGAACAAATCTTCCGTCTCCTATTATTGCCGGAGCGACTTATTATGCGAATCAACTGACGACACAATCAACTGCTACTGGCATTGATCTGCAGGTATATTCATCTCTAAATGATGCAAATAATACAACAAATCCAATTGGATTGTCAGGAAATTCTGGGCCATTCAATATTAAGATAAGGAAACCGATAGCTCCAGAACCTTTATTTACATTTTCAGTTGCTCATAATTTTAACAATGGAGATGTAGTTCAGGCGATTAATACTGGAGGAGCATTGCCTCAACCATTATTGGCTAACCAAAATTACTATGTTCATGTAATTTCATCAAAAACTATTTCAATACACACAAACTATACAGATGCAATTGCTGGAACAAATCCAATACTCTTAACCACTAGCGGATCTGGGACAAATTCATTTGCAAAGTTAATCCCTGCTTCCGTTGCGATTGGAACATCAAACAATATTATAACTTCTGGATTTCCATTACCCACTCCAACTGGGTCAGGAGGAGTAGGAAAAGCATATGTATCTGGATCTATTACTTCAGTAAATCTTACGACTGCTGGAGGCCCTTATAGTTCTGCTCCTGTAATAGCATTAAGTGATGTTGGAGGAATTGGCTATACAGCGGCTCCAACGGTTAAAATAATTAATCCAATTGGTTTTGTTTCTCCTCCATCAATGGGAGGTTTTGTTGCAGCTTCTTTTGTTATTGGATCTTCTAGCCTGCAAATGATACCCGGGCCAAGTGGAACAGGAAAATATGTATCATCAAATATAGTAGATTGGGCAACATCATCAGCAGGGCAAGGATATGATCCAAACAATCCTCCAACAGTTGCATTTACAAATGCATCAGGTGACACCACCGGATATGGTGCAGCAGCATCTGTTGCAGTAGATCCAACAACTGGTGCTTTGACACTTACAATGACAGGCTGGGGTTCAGGTGGTTCTTTGCAGGCTATAATGACGGGCAGCGGAGCATCTCAAAATGTTGCTGGTGTATCAATAATTTCTGGAGGATCTGGATATTTGTATGGACCAAGAGTGCTATTTACGACTACTATAAACGGAACGTCAGCCACAGCAGCAGTCACCACATCAACAGTTGATCATATTGATGTAATAAATGCTGGAAGTGGATATACAACTCCTCCTGCGGTAACTATTACTCAAACTGGGGCATCTGGAGCTACGGCAAATGCAAATATTAATACTGGTATAACATCAATAACAGTTACAACTAATGGGATTAACTATAGTTCAAATCCAACTATTGTTATTTCAGATCCAACAGGCAGTGGAGCATCAGCAACGTGTTCCGTTACAAGTGGAGCAATAACTTCAATAACCGTTACAGCATCTGGATCTGGATATACAAATCCTACAGTTTCTTTTTCAGATCCAACTGGTTCAGGAGCTATTGCAAATGCTACATTTGGCACTATTACATCATTTTCAATCGTAACTGCAGGGACTTTATATTCTGCTCAAAACCCAACTGTTACAATTAATGCTTCTACTGGTATTTATGTGCAATTTTCATCTACTGGAACATTGCCTTCACCATTAGTTCAAGGAACAACGTATCGAGCAGAGCAACCATCAAGCTCAAGCGGATTTACATTAAAGAATACAGATTCAAGTTCTGTAAATATTACTGATCTAGGTTCTGGAACGCTATATTTGGTTGTAAGTAGGACATATTCCGTTGGATTTAATGGTTTATGGTATGGAGATTTTACCGGGCTTACTCAAGGTTCTCAAATTTACTTCAGTACTGATTATCTGCTTCCGGTTGGTTCTCCTACAATATCAACTGGAACTATTTACTATTATGGTCCGGGACCAACAAGTAGTGAGGCTTATATCTATTCAGATGTAACTCTTATTAATAAAGTTATAGTAAGTCAACTAGGAACCGGGCAAACATATTATGCGGTTCAGTTGACAGCCAACGCGGTATCATACAATAGTTTAATACAACCTAGCTCAATTCAATATTTGAGCGCCGGAGAAACAGTGCAATTCTCATCTACTGGGTCATTGCCAACTCCATTGACGGCAAATACAAATTACACAATCCAAATATCTGGAAACAATATTGTTCCATATACTATTGGAAGCACAACGCCTATTGCATTTACATCTTTAGGAGTTGGTCAGCTTAGTCTTAAAATTGTACGCACATTTACTCCATCTCCATCTACATCATTAGTTGCAAATGAGGCGCTGTATGTTACTGGAGAAAAAGTGCTTGTGCGAGCAAATTCAGATGATGTTCTTCCTACCGGGTTAAGCGCAAATACAACTTACTATGTAAAAAGGGATTTGGATCGCCTTGGAAGTGACAATTTTGAGCTATATGACACATATGCTCATGCAACAAATGTCACCTCTGCATATACCGGCCGAATCAGCTACACTACATCAGGAAGTACAACATCAACCTCGTTTTTGGTTGATGGAATCAATGATCCAATCCTTGTAAAGGCAGTTCAGCACATTGATAAGCCTCTTACGGATGGTTACGTGAGTCTATACGCCTTGGATTATGGTCGCAGCAACGATATGGCGCTGATTGGTCAATATCATCCAAATGAAGTAAATCCAATGTATCGCCGGATCAGAATTGGAGTGTCAGCGGCATGGGCTAGGATCATTTATCGTGTTTCTGCTCCAACAATCACAAGTATCTACGATTACATTCCAATTGAGCAGACTAGGGCAATTATAGCTGCCGTTCATGCAGTGGACTTGGAAGATAAGGACTTTATTGAGCAATCCCAAAAGTATTGGGCAATGGCATTGTCATATCTGAAAAATCAACAGAATAGCATGGAGGGTCATGCTTTCATGCCTCCTCAAATTAACAATATTACTTACGGTGACGGTACGGATCCAGTCATTGATTCTGGCGCTTACGGATACTGGTAATGAAATCACCTTCAATCTCATCAGGGAGGATAGAAAAGACTTCCGCTGGATGGATTCACGGTGTGAATTCAGTACGCAACCCGTGGGGCCTTCCTGAAGATCAGTTAAAGTGGGCAGTTAACGCTACGATACGTGGAGGAATAGCACAAACTAGGCCAGGCCAGGCCATGAAGCTGTCTTTGCCTCCCGGAAACCTTCAAGGAGGAGTAGTCTTTTCTGCAAATAAGATTTATCAGTCAGCCAATACGACTACTTCAAATGGAGTAACCACAACAACCATTGCTACCATCTTTAATTATGATGGAACTCCATCTGATGCATCAGAGTTGTCTTATATGGTTTTTTGCGTGGATGGTAAGGTTTACTTTGCTCCATTCCCTCTTGTTCAGCCTGCGTCTTGGGATCAATACCAACTGCAGAATATCAAATTAGATCCAAACGTAGACAAAGTCTTTTTCACGGTTGCAACTCAAAATGCAACTACCTCAACTGGAGGAAATGTGACCGTTACTCCATCTCATAGGATGGTAATCATTCAGGATGGAATCAATACTCCCGGATATTGGGATGGATCTGATGCTATTGGTCAATTGGGAGCAAATGTTCCTATTGGTACATGGATGGCATACAGCGGAAACCGTCTTTGGGTGGCAAGTGGCAATATTGTTCTAGCTTCTGATATTGGAAACCCATTGGGATGGACTGAAAGGGTTTCTGGAACATCTCGAGGAGATTTCAGTTTTGCTCGCCCAATAACCGCAATGGTTGACTACATTGGTCAGAACAATGACACAAAATTATATGTGTTTTCTGACCGTACAACATATTCAATCTCAAGTGGGATTTTGGATAGGACGCAATGGACAACAACTGCCAATTTTGTTACCACTTTATACCCAAATATTGGTTGCATAGCCGGAAACTCAATTGCATTTCAGGCCGGAATGATGTGGTGGTACTCTCAAGGAGGTTTGATCTCTGCTGACGTAGCAGCATCAGCATATTTGTCATCTCAAGTGCTATACAAAGACGTAGAGATGGCACGTGTTAAGAAGTACATGGCATCAGATTACTCTGGAATTTGTGCTGCGTCATTTGAGAACTACCTTTTGTACTCAATTCCGTACCTTGAGCCTCTTAATAGCGCCACAATGGTTCTAGATTACGCTCCGGCGAGCGAGTGGAATCAATCTAGGTCTCCCGGATGGGCGGGAGTGTGGAATGGAACACGGCCAATACAATGGGCAACTGGCGTGATCAATAAAACGCCACGAATCTTTCACTTCTCTGTTGATTACGCTCCTAGCAACGATGGATCCTACAATCATTTGTGGGAATCATTCATGCCTGAAAGGTATGATACTTATCTCTCAATCAATCCAGATGGCACAACTACCGATTTTTACAATAGGATCTATTGCCAAGTAGAAACTCCTTTATTGGGAGACAAGATGGATCACAAGCAGTTTGCTTATGGCGAAGTAGAGTGCCAACAGATAGGAGGAACGGTTGATGTGCAAGTATCATTCCGCGGTAGCAAAGGATTGTACATTCCAATCCTAAAAAAAAGGATTCTAGCAGTTACTGATGAGTATCAATACAGCACAAGTCCTGAAGCAGATCAGATTGCTGACTTGGGATACCTAAGAACCCAATATCGACGACTGATTACTGAAAATGCAACAAGGCAGCCTAATTTCAAATCTTGCGAATCTGACCTAACGCTTGATGTTGATAAGGCATTTTCAATTTTGATTGAATGGTGTGGTCAGCTAGGCGTTGAGGCAGTTCGTATCTTTACTGATCCGTGGTCTGAGCAATCTATTGGAAATCCAAACTCAAATGAAGATAAATCATGCATTGTCGCAGAGAATGGAGTCTCTAGCACTATCATTCTAGATCCTGCACCAAAGGAGGATTCAAAATACCAAACACAATATTGGACAGCAAAGCAAACTTACACAGCAACAAAACTTTGCTCTAGTGGAAGTTACAATGTTAGCGCTACCGCAACAGCATCATTTTTGTCATATGTGTCATTAGCAGATGCAACAACCAAAGCGTTGAGCCTAGCAACCCAAGAGGCAACAATAGCTGCTTCAAACAGCGCACTCTCCTGCTGATATGCCTTCAATAACTACAGCATCTGTCCCAGTAACCAATTTTGCAAATGGGTTTGCTAGTCCATATGGAAATGATCAGATCATACCTCTTTACTCATCAATACCTATTACCTCAACTACCACAAACTGCCTTCCTTGCGTAATTTGTGGAAATTCAGTATCACGAGCAAAGATTATTCAAATGTCTGGCAATAGTAGTGTTTTGAATCAAACATCTGACACAACAACATCTATTAGCTGATATGAAAGAACAGATAACTTATAAATATGCCGCTCCGGGATCAGAGCAGTTTTCAAAGTTACAAGACTTTGCTGAAACATTTAATCATTCAATTGTTCCTCATCCTCAAATTAATGTTTACGGATATTATAGAAATAATGTATGTTTTGGATATTGTGACCATGTCTACATACCAATCGCTTACCCTGCATTCCATCCAAAGTTCACAAGACCAAAGGACGTGATTCAAGTCATGAGTGATTGGAAGGCACATATGCAACTTTCTAAACAAGACGGATATGTCGGTGTACCTCTTGAGGATGCACGACCAAACTTTCCTAATTCTATCATGGAAAAATTGGGAATGACTCAACTTAAAAGGGAAATATTTAGCATAAACTGATTATGGGAGGAGCAGCAAACGTAACACCTAATTTCTCGGCACCTTCTGACGCATTAAGTCAGCAGTTGCTTCAGAATGCATATGGTTTAGGCAAATCTGCTCTTGAAAGCAGAAATGCAAATGCAATGTGGCAAGCAGAGCATCCGTTTGAGTCATACATGGCCAACATTCCCGGTATGCAGAAGTTGGCTAATCAGGAGGCAACTCTTAATGCCGCAAACTCTGCTATTCTTGAAAAATCAACCAATCCCGGAGCTTATGAAATGCGTCAGGCTCTTCCAAAGGCACTAGCCGCGGACCTGGCCCAAACTAGTGGAGGAACAGCAGGCAATGCGTACAAGCAACAACAATTAGCAAATCTATTTGGTACTGGTCTTCAGAATAGTACTATTGGGAATTCTGCATTGTTTGATGCCAATACAATTCAAGGAAAGGCTCTTAGAACGCAAGCTGAACAAGCCGCTCAAAGCTATTTAACTCAAAACCAAGCTCCAGTTGCCGGACTTGATCCCGGACAACTTGTAGCAGCCCAACAAGCAAGCCAAGCGGGAGCTATTCAGAACAAAAACCAATTTCTTCAAGGAGTTATGAATACTGCTCAAGGAAATGCCCAATCAACTTCTGATTGGATTAATAACTTGATGGGAAATACATCCCAAGCAGTTGGAGCGCATCAACAAAATTGGCAGAACTACCAACAAGCACTTTACAATGCCGCAGCACAGAACGCTGCATCCCAAAATGCAATTACTGGGTCATATATTAACGCGGCAGGAAATGTTGCCGGATCTGCTATTGGAGCATATGGAGGAAATTATGGAGGTGCATCTAGAAATCCATATGGTACTTCTAGCACTGCCTTTACAAACACTGGCCAACCAACTGATTAATCACTAACCAACTAAAATTATGGGAGGAATGTTTTCATCTGGAGGAGCCTCGGTTCCCAACACACAGCAACCGCAGAATATATCTGACGCGCAAATGATGCAATTTTTGCAAAGTATGCAAAATCAAGAGCAAGCAACTATTGCTGCCCAACAACGCGCACAGCAACAAGCATTAACAGCAGCACAGCAAGCTGCCGCTCAACAAACTATGAGTCAGTATAGCCAACAAGCTCAACAAAAGCAGGAGATTGGCAATCAGATGCAACAGATAAAGGATCAAGAGGCACTTAATGCCGAACAGCAGAGAGATCAAGCAGCCGGAGCCGCAGCGACTGGTGGACCGGTTGATATCAATGCAATCAAGTCTGCCGCAATTAGCAATCTTGGAGCCGCTGCAGGAACCCTTCCTAGCACTCAAGCCAATGTAGCTTATCCGGGAATTGCTCCCATTAATCCTGCAATGACAAGCGCCGGAACTGCTGGATCAGCTTCTAGTATTTTCAATGCTGCAAACAAATTTAACGCTCCAAATATGCAAGGAATTAAGTTTGGAGGAGGCTAAATGAGCATCTACGATCAGCAATTAGCGGGCCTTCAGTCCCAATACAGTGGGTTCATGAACAAGCTCCCTTCATTGGGAGTTTCTCAAAAAGCTATTGCTGATGTTCAACAAGCACTTAAAATTCAGCAACAGATGCAGGCATTGACCAATCAATATTTGGCTGCTCAACAAAATCAGGCATTGTCTCAAAGAAAGCAATCCAATGCATTGTTGTCAAGTTCTAACGAATCATCTAAAGCTGCACAAATTGCTCTACAAAATGCACAAAACGCAAGTAAAGATGCTAAACAATATACTCCCGGAACAACTCCTCTAAAGCAAGCAATGTATGATGCTGATGGGAACTACATTGGAGATTACACATCTCAAATAAAGACCGGGAATGAAGAACTCTACAATCAAGATCTAAACAAGGCAAAAACATTCACGGCTGAATCTCAATTTGCTAGATCTAGCGCTGCTCAAGCAAGAGCAAGGTCAAGTCAATTAAATGCATTAGCAACTCAAGCAGGACAAGAGGCCGCTCAAGCGCAGTCAAAGATGTCAGCATTTGCTCCAATGTTTGGCAGGACACAAAACCAACTTACTGAACTGATGCAAAAGTATCAGCAAATGCAACAATCTCAAAAACAGACTCCACAAGGAGGGCCTGCTGGCACTACTGCTGGCACTGGCGCTACTGGTGCAGCTAAAGGTGGAGCTGCAGCAGCTCAACAAGTATCTGGTATGCCTCAACAACAAGCCGCAGCGGTAGCCAAAGCCAACCAAGCCGGCCAGGCCTCGTCTCCATTCACTCTACCTAATTTTGCCGGACTCACATTCGGAGGTAATTAATTATGGCATATTCAGCCGAAACCCAAGGATTCAACTTTGCATTGCCTTCATTGGCAGGAATGACTGCTCCTCAACAGGATCAGAAAGCGTTTTCTGTTGCTGGTGCGACTCCTCTTCAAATCAAGCCTCTTGCCGGATGGAGTACACCTTCATCTCGTCCAGAACTTGTAGCTCAAGGGATTGCTGAAGGAATAGGTCAGATTGGAAAGGGTATTTCCGTAGCATATGCCGCTAGTCAGGACGCTAGAAAAGAGCAGTACAAGCGAGAACAGGACATGCAGAAATATGCATTGGATCTACAGAAGGAAAAGGCGCGCGAACAGCATGATGATGCAATGGTTCTTGCCACTAGACAGAAGACTCTTCCGTTTAGTGGACAATTTGCTCCAAATGCTCCATCTGAAGTTGCTCCAGAGACTCCAAGTGCTACTGAACAAGCGCCTCCATCTCCATCAAAGGAAATAGAGAACAACAAAATTACTCCAGTTGGAGTCACATATGTTCCAAATACGGAGGCATTAAACGCTCTTACCGCGGCCACGCAGCAACCTTTGTCGCAGATTTCCAAGTATGTATCAGCGGGCAATGAACCGGGGCCAATTGGGACTCCTCAGTTGCCAGTAAATACTCCTAAATATACTAGAGTTGATCCAACCGCGACCAATAAGGTTACTTACGCTCCTCAGACTCCTGAATGGAGGCCATATGAGAACACTCCGCAAGGATATAAGGCTGCTCAAATGGAATCAAAGCGCCACTATGAAGGATATCAAGACAACCCGGAAGTAGTTGAGGATCCTCGTTCAGGAGGATGGAAAGTAGCTAGAAAGCATTCTGATGAGGTTAAGACAGGCAGGTACAATCAGATGCAACAACGGATGTTGGACATGGAAAGTGCTAGGTTCAACTCTGACAATGCTATTAAGAATTTTACTGCTGCCAATGGAATGCAACAGAACTTCCCTAAATTCATGAGGGATTATGAGGAAAACATACTCAATCCAAAAGCCGGAGGCATTTCACAAATCGGTCTATTGGACATGTATGCTCGAGCAGAAGGAGGAGGAAGGATTACTGAAGGACAGGCAGCCTTGGCACTTCATGCGGCAAGTCTAAAGGACAAATTTCAAGTTCTATTTGGAAAGCCTCTTGGAGGAGATATTTTAGGAAAAGATCAGATTGAGCAAATGATGAATGTCATTGCCGGAGATCATGCAACGCAAGTGCGTGTTGCAAACCAGAAAGTAACCATGGCCAGAAATAAGCTAAAAAAGCAGGGAATTACTGATGAGGATGACCTGCCACAATACTTTATTGAGCCAAAGCTACGTTCTTGGCACAACCGTCAGTTGGACAATCTTCAAAAGCAGTCAGCAGTACTCTTTAATCAAAAACAAGCCGCCAAAGCTGCCGGAAAGGATACTTCTGCATTTGATGATAAGTTGATGTTTATACAAGATCAGGCAACAAAACTTCAGAATGAACTTGATACATCTGATGGAGATGTGTTGAATATGCACGAGATTGAAAACACTCCTCAAGGCTGGGGAGGTGCTTCATCTACCGCACTCATTCAACAGTAACCATAAGATGGCAGATATTACACAAGATCCTGTTGCATTTTTTACTGAATTAAGAAGCAAGCCGCAGGATCAACCAGTAGGTCCGTCTATATCTAGTCCATCAATTGACACTGCGGCAGGAGGTGAGTTTGATGCCTCAAAAGATACCGCGGTTCCAAACCCTGCTCCAATGCGTAAGGGTGATTACTCAACAGACTATAATACCGTTCTGTCTCCTGATGAGCAGGTTGAGTACAACAAGTACAAGTCATCATTGGGAGAAAGAGGAAATGACTCTGATTATGACCTACAAGGCTATTGGCTGAAACATGGTCGTAATGAGCAACCCAAAGCAGAAGGAACTCACTTCACGGATGAGTTCAAGAAACCAAACCACAAGACATTCAGCGACCAATCAATCTATGACAAAACAAAAGACAAAGACGGCAACGAAATCAAGGGTGGCAAATGGTACGGAGACACTTCGTACTTACCGCCAGCTTCAGTCCTCTCGGATCCCGCTAGAATGCGAGAACTCCAAGAGTATATGCAGGGCCCAGCGGAAAAAGGCAAAGTCAAAGTCCTCACCGCGGCTCCAACGCCAAAAATCACTGAAGATCCCACGGATTTCTTCAATCAACTTCGTAGAGGTTCCACCGACGAGGAGCGAAAGGCTAATACTGCTAATAGCCAAGCTGAAAACGCTTGGTTCAACTCTCTTTACCAACTTCCTGCCGACCAACCGCTGCCGGAAGATTACTACAACCGAGTAAGAGCAGACAAGAACCCTGAAAACATCAAGAAGTACATTCAGATGGGAATCAAACCATCTGATGAGCAACTTATAATCCTTCACAATAAAGAACGAGGAGATTCAGTTGCAGGGTCAGCATGGAAGGCGGCAAAAGAAGTTCCTAGTGAACTTGTTAACCTTGCTGTCCCTCTTCTTGTTGGAGCAGGCACTGTTGCGACCGATGTAGCCGGATATACTGGAGAAATGATCAATCCATTTGTATGGACCGGCAAGCAACCGGCCATCTTTGGAGAGAAACTTACTAGTGACATCAAATCACTAGCAGCAGCACGTGCTGGTACCGCGGAGCAGTTGGCAATGATGGTTGGGAAGATGATAGAAGGAGGTACTGATACAGGCGATAGATTGCTTGAGAAGAAAGGATGGAGAACCAAGGAGCAAGGCGAAGACAATGCCATCCGCAGGTATGTTTTTGATGCTGATTACAACAACTATGTACGCAGGAATCCGTCCACTTTGGCTAGGTTTGCTGAAAATATGTCATTGGAGGGAGCAATGGTGGCCAACTCTCCCGGCGCACATGCCATTGACGCTGCATACAAGGCATTTGGACCAAGCGTAGATCAGATCTTGTCTGATCATCCTGAATTCAACGGAGATCGTCAGAAGGCCAAAGATTATCAGGATCATATTACCCTGAATCTCACGAACAAGACGATGGAGGCTTGGAAAGATTACGAGAACAACCATCCCATTGACCCAAATGTTGAGGCTCTTGCTGGTCTTATTGGGCCAGGTGCTAATCCATTCTCTGTTGGTTTTGAAGCCGCTACATTGTCCAAGGCTGCCTATAACTCAATTGCAAAAGGATTGCGTGAGGCAGGCAAGACTGATGCACAAATCAATGCGATGTATGCCGCGGCTGCCGCAGCTAAATCCAAGAAATTGGCAGATGATTTGGCTAAATCTAGTGAGGTTCCGGGATGGGCAAAGGTATCTGGTAAATTGGCAGATGTTCAGGACAAGTTTTCTAATTGGGCAGCCACTCAAATTGAATCAAATCCAAAGCTGATCAAGTTTGCTCCATATGTTGGAGCCGGAGGAGTTGGAGCAGCTATTGGAGCAATTCAGAACCCAGATCATCCTATTGAGGGAGCTATTACTGACTTGCTGAAGTCTGAAGGAGTTATTCTTGGATGGAAACTGCCTCGAGTAATATCTGACATTGGTATTGGCAAGGCTCAAAGCGCCGGAGGAGTCAAAGGCATTGCTGAATCGGCAGCTACTAGACCAGAGGCAAGTTGGGCAACCAAGTTCCTGTTATCTCCAGAAATCAAGGGAATGAAGGTTCCACCAAAGGCATGGGATATGGTTGGGCGCAATCTCTACGAGTGGGGCCGCGCAGGCGTTGATATTGTCCCTATAACGATAGCAATGAATGTTATGAACAGTGCTGATGCTGATGAGTCAGCAAAGGCCTTCTCACAAGGAGCATTGTTTGTGGGAGCAGGCAAGGTCATGGGCAAGTTCCTTGGAACTGATCCATATACGGCGCGTAAAACTAAAGAGCGCGAGGATCGTGACATCCTCAAGACATTTGAACAACTTTCGCCAGAAAGTCAGACAACAATTGATTACATTTCAGATTGGAGTCATGTCGTGATGAATCAACGCCAAATGGTTCGTGATTCACAAAATAGATTTAATCAAATTTCTGCAGAAAAAGGAGCTACATCTCCAGAGGCACAAATTGCCGCTACTGAGCTTAAATCACATCAGGATATGCTCCGTGAGGTATCATCTGCTAGTGCCGCTACTCGTATTGAGTTCAATAGGCAATTCAAGTTGGCACTCAACAACGCCCATGAGGTTCTTAATGGTTCTCTTAGGACAGGGAATAGAAATGCCTCAATTGAGGTGATGACAAGTGATCAGATTGCTGATCGATTGATCCAAAACAACAATATTCCAGAACAGTATCATCCTACCGTTAGGGCCTTGGTTCACTCTGAAATGGCACTAGGCCGCGGAGTGCAATTTGACGCAGGTGGAGGCATTAATCTTCCGGCAGGCGCTGACCCTGCTATTTTCAACAACCAAACCAAGTTGGTCTTTGATAAGTTCAAACCAACCGCAATTGTCAACGCTGACAAGTTGGGATTGAGGCAAATCCTCAATGGTGAATCGGCAATTGAAGCACTAAACCATGAAGTTGGTCACTTGCTTTACCGCAACCAAGAGTATCGTGATGCCAACAAGGATGCTGAAGCAGTATTGTTTGGAATTGAGTTCAAGGGAATTGATGGAAAAGTAGACAAGGTACATCCGGGCATCTTTTCTGAAAACGACTTGTTTGACTTGTATAGCAACCGCTATATGAAGGACAGATCTCCAGAAGCGCAGCGTGGCCTGGCCCGTGCCGCCGGACTTTGGGATGAGAAGACTCAAACATTGGATCGCAATGCCACGGTCAACTACATGAAGGAGGAAATCCTTGCTGATGTGGCTGCCAATACTCTTCGCAAGAACCTTATTCCGGGCAAGGGTGGTATGATCCATCACATCATGAATTGGGCCGCGGTACGGAGCAGATCCAACATGGTTGCCCATGCCATTCACAATGTCTTGGGATTGGGCGCTAGGGATCCATTTGATCAGGCATACTCTCCGGCACTCAAGATGAAGTTTGATCCAGAAACCATGCAGGCAACTCAAAATGCTATCAAGGCAATGAGGGATCTGAATGGAGCGGTATCATTCGCCAATGAGCCGGATACTCAGCCATTGATGACTCGTGCGCAGATGATGAGTGATCGCAATCTGCTTGAGCGCTATGGAAAGGATTCTGGTCTAGTAAAGACTCAAATCCAAGGAACTGTCATTGATTCCAAGGGAAATACGATTGGTAAGCCTGTCGTGATTGAGAACCCTCTTGCCGCGACTGGATCGTGGTTTGTTGACAATGATGGAAAGATAAAGCAAAGCAGAGGATACGGTCCGATTCCTGACGAATTGAAGGGAATGACGCTTCCTCCCGGAGCAAGCATCCATGTTGATAGCCAAATCTTGTACAAGGCAGATGGCAAGACTCCCTATCTGAATGAGTCAAGGGATGTCAAAAAATTAGTCAAGGCTCGCGCTACTGCAATCCGTGATGCACTAGAAGGAACGGATGATGTTGGAGAACCCGGAAGGTTCAGCGCCGCTTCATCTGATGGACTTCACTTCTCTGGAACATTTACTGACAAACAGATTCAAGCAATCAAAGAGATTCCTGAAAACATTCTTCCTCTTTCCATCAAAGAAAAGATGTTGGCCATCAATGATCTGATCAAGAATGGTGGTGGAGACATGATGGACATTGATTACTCCACCCACGTGGACAAGAACGGTCGCTATGTCTCAACTGCTCCTCAGATTAGGACGATTGTTCCTCTGAATATGCATCTAAGCAAAGATGGAAACTTTTATGTGACCACTGTGTCACATGATGTTTTGTTGAGAAAATTGGATCTATGGGCCGAGCGCATGAATGCTCGTCTGAACCTTTGGGATGGAGACAAGAGCAAGTTCTACGACCAATTTGTCAAAGAGTACCTGCCAAACATTCCAAAGAAGATCAATGATGTGGCATTGGATCCTGATCCAAACATTTCCCAACAAAAGAAGAACATTTTCAATGATTTCATGAATGTGGTTCGGAATGACACTCGTCATTTCAATGAAGATCGCACCACAATCCCTCTGAAGCGTGGAGAGAAGAACAAGCAGTTTGATAACCCTGTGCGTTCGTTCCGTCTTGATGCCATCATGGATATGGCTCCTCATAATGGTGAGAAGTTGCCAATCAATTACCGCGGTTTACTTGAGAATTGGCTTCCGGCTGAAGAAGAAAAGACAGGTGAGTTCTATAGTCAATTGGATAGGACGGTTGAGGCTAAAATGCCCAACAAAGCATCAGCAGCACAGATTGCCGGAATCCTCAATGGAGGATCTGTTAAGAAAGACGAGATTCGCTTCTCTGGAATCTTGGATAAACTGCCAGAGTTAGAGCAACAGTACCCACAAGGGATTCCCAAGAGTGTTGTTCAAGATTACCTCAAGAACGAGGGAGCAGTTAAGTTTGAGGATGTGATGCTTGGAGGGTTTCCTAAAGAAGATAAGAGGCAAACTGAACTCCAAGATAAGTATGAGAGTGGTCAGCAATTGACTCCTGAAGAGGAGAAAGAGCTTTTCTCTCCACGGCCAACGACAATGAAGGCAACAAAGTTCAATCGTCCTGATATAGTTGTTCCCGGAGGAAACAACTACCGAGAGGTGATCATGACGTTGCCCGCATCTATTTCCAAAATAGCAAAGTCAATTACTGACAAATATGGAATACCCTATGAAACATCATCTGATTACAAATTAATTCAAGTAGGAGCATCTCCAGAAGATCTGAAAATATATCATGATGCTATCAATGAGAATTCATTTAATGGACCAGAACCATTCCGATCATCTCATTTTAAAGACGCAGGAAACTATGTCGCCCATATGCGTCTTGATGACCGAGATGACGCACAAGGCAATCCGGGAGTATTCATCCAAGAATTCCAAAATGATCGTAACCTAGCTGCTAGGAAAAAGGGAGGATATGCTCAAAACGCTCCAAATACATCAAAATGGACAGTAAAAGAAGAAGGTTCAGGAATTTTGCGATTCAAATATGTTTATGATGAGAATGGAAATAGGGTTGGGCGCGCTCCTCATGGTTATTCAAACCAAGCGGCAATAGATACTGTAGTAAATTCATTTACTGAAGGAAAACCAACGGAAGCTCCATTTGATGATCCAAACAAATATACCGTGGCGCTATTCAAGCGCGCACTAGCTGATGCAATTCAGCGCGGCAAAAAATGGGTAGGTTGGACCGGTAGCGACATCCAAAAAGATCGTTATGACCTATCAAAGAAAGTAAATGAGGTAAATTATCGTCGCAACGCAACTGGTAGCTATAATGTATCTGCTACTAGCGTTAATGGTAATGAAATTGATTTAGTAAAAAATGGTAGCATCAAGGATATTGAGGATGCAGCCGGAAAAGAGATCGCTCGCATGATACAAGACGGCGAAGGAGATCCATATGTTGATGCAGATGGTGAGGTCTACGAAAGCGATAAGATCATTAAAGGAAAAGACATCAAGGTTGGTGGCACATGGGCTGAAAAGCTCTATGACCAAACCGCGGTCAATGCCATTGGCAAGTATGTGAAATCTTTGGGACAAGGAAAAGTTGAAGGTGTGCAAATGCCAACTACTCAAAGGATAGGAGCAAAGAATAATCGCGAACAAGGAGAAGCGTGGATATATCCAGATGAAGAATATGATCCCAAAAAATGGGAAAAATGGGCAAATGAAGTGAATAAAATTCCTCATACCATCAAAGATTTTGGTGATATTAATTGGTGGAAAGAGAAGGCTCCTAAATGGGATGGGCCTTGGTTGTTTGTTACTGAGGGAACAAATGATTCAGTATTTGGTACAGATAGAAGTTTTCCTTCAATTGATGCTGCTGCGAATAGGCTTAATGAATACAACCAAGAAGGAACTAAAAGCGTTCCTATTTGGAAAGTCAATATCACTCCAGAAATGGAGCGTGTTGTCCGCGAGGGAGGCCAGGCCAACTTCTTGCCATCTTCTGACAAGGAGGAAAAGGAGCGCATTGAGAATGCCACATATACCAACCTAAAGACTGGCAAAGTTAGGGAGGGAGCAACTCATCTGATTGCCAATCCGAATGCTCCAAAGGATGATATTGATCGTGAGGGACCGGCATATGGATTCCGCACATCAAGTGGTCGTGTTGTTGATAGGCAAGAAGAATTCAAGATCGCACAAGATGCCGGCCAGTTGATTGAGCCAAAGGATGAGAACCAAAAGTTCCATTATGACCGCGGAGTACTTCATTCCGGCATGTATGAAGCGGAACCAACAACAATGCCTTTCAAGGGAAAGATTGTTACTGAAAACCGTGATCCGGCGCTTCAAAAGGCTGCCCAAGCATTGAGATTGGCTACTGACCCACAAGAGCAAAAACGGCTTGCTGCTGAATACCAAGAAATGGTCAAGGAGCGTATGCCTAGCTATGACTTGGCATCAGTTCCAAAACCCATGTCTGAAGAGGTCATGAGGGATGCCATTCAGGGAAAAACTCGTAAGGACAAGGTTGGAGTTGCTAATCAAATCTTGAAGCAAGGCGATATGGTTGGATCCCGGATTGATATCAAGGCATCTGAAAAGGGTAACTATGTCATAACTCTCCATGATCCTCGCACAAGCATGACTGAAGGAGGAGCAGGATCTCCAGTTGCCCACGAGTCCACGGTTCACCTCAAGAATGTGCAATTTGGCAGCAATGCTTCAGATGCTCTTGATATTGCCGCAGGACGCTCCAAAGGAACAATTGCTACCATTGAGGGTGAATGGCAGAAAACCTCGCCAGAAGAGGCGTATAAGCTCGCCAATGACTACTTTAATGACCCAGAGTGGAAACAGGTAGCAATGAACCCTATCAGAGGGTCTCAATTCACCATCCGTTCTACTGGAGAACCAATATCTAGCGCTGATGAGGTCATCCAAATAGGAAAGTTTGTACTGGCCAAGAATCC
>Ga0194047_10000386_pt1 | contig 29929 bp, 27 predicted proteins | sample JunL225m_MetaG_2_FD_160070 | JGI IMG/M metagenome (GOLD analysis project Ga0194047, IMG submission 160070) | Anoxic zone freshwater microbial communities from boreal shield lake in IISD Experimental Lakes Area, Ontario, Canada - Jun2016-L221-5m | ecosystem: Environmental > Aquatic > Freshwater... | reverse complement strand
TTTTAAGTAGCAATGATCTTGCGAGAAAAATTACTTTTTGAAATGTGCTTGGGAGTAAGTGGAGTTCATTACCCAACGGATCTCAATCGTGAGCTACACGCGGTTTATCCATTACTTTCAATTACTCGCAATCAACGTGTACGTCTGGAAGTTTCAGTGTCAGATTCTGATCCTCATATTCCATCACTCGTTGAAGTGTGGGCTGGCAATAACTGGAATGAACGTGAAACCTTTGACATGTTTGGAATCATTTTTGATGGTCACCCAGGCTTAACTCGTATTTTGATGCCAGATGATTGGCGTGGACATCCGCAACGCAAAGATTATCCACTCGGTGGAATTCCTGTTGAATACAAAGGCGCAACTGTTCCTCCTCCAGATGAGCGGAGGTCATACAAATAATGAGTTCAATTACAGATCCGTATGCATCCTCACGTGAAACCACTGAAGGCACTGTATTTTCAGTAACAGGCGGAGATTGGGATTCCCTCGTTACTGAAATCGGTGCAACTAAAGAAGAGCGCGTTGTTGTCAATATGGGGCCACAGCACCCATCGACTCACGGAGTATTACGTTTAGTACTTGAACTTGAAGGTGAAACAGTTACTGAAGTTCGATGTGGAATCGGTTATTTGCATACCGGAATTGAAAAGAACACTGAATACAGAAGTTGGACTCAAGGAGTTACTTTTGTTACTCGTATGGATTACTTGGCTCCGCTCTACAACGAAGCGGCGTATTGCCTTGGCGTAGAAAAACTTTTAGGAATTACTAACGATGTCCCAGAACGAGCAAGTGCTATTCGCGTCATGATGATGGAGTTCAATCGAATCTCATCCCACATGGTGGCATTAGGTACAGGAGCTCTTGAATTAGGTGCGCTTTCCCCAATGATTTTCTGTTTCCGCGAACGTGAAAAGGTCCTAGACATATTCGAACTTGTTGCAGGTCTTCGCATGAATATGGCTTATTTCCGCCCAGGTGGAGTCGCTCAAGATTTGCCTGATGGTGCGATAGCGAAAATTCGTGAGAGCGTTAAAGAACTTCGCCGGGATTTTAAAGATAACGTAAAACTTCTTGTTGGTAACAGTATTTGGATGAAGCGCACAGAAGGAATTGGTTATCTTGATCTTGCTGGATGTACGACTTTGGGAGTTACTGGTCCAGTACTTCGCTCAACTGGCTTACCGTGGGATCTTCGTAAGACCGCTCCATATTGCGGGTATGAAAATTATAATTTCGATGTGATTACTGCCGATACTTGCGATGTATATGGTCGTTTCCTCATTCGCATGAATGAATTAGAGCAATCACTTCGAATCATTGAGCAATGCGCTGACGTACTCGAAAAACTTGAGGGTGCGCCTGTGATGGTTGCTGACAAGAAGATTGCTTGGCCTTCGCAGTTGGCACTTGGTGGAGATGGTCTTGGAAACTCACTTGATCACATCCGCCAAATTATGGGCACTTCCATGGAATCACTTATCCACCACTTTAAATTAGTAACAGAAGGTTTCCATGTTCCAGCTGGTCAAGTTTATTCAGCTGTCGAATCTCCACGAGGAGAACTTGGCGTTCACTTGGTATCTGATGGCGGAACAAAGCCATATCGAGTTCATTTCCGCGAGCCATCTTTCAACAACTTGCAATCAACTTCTGCAATGTGTGAAGGCAGCTTGATTGCCGACATTATTGGAGCAGTTGCTTCAATCGATCCCGTGATGGGTGGTGTTGATCGCTAATGACATATTCATCAAGTCAGCAACAGACTATGGATTCGATCATCGCGCGCTATCCGCGTAAACGTTCCTCCATCATGCCTTTGCTTCATTTTGCACAATCAATTGATGGATATATTACAAACGATGCAATCGAATTGATTGCCAAAAAACTTGAATTAGAAGCAGCAGAAGTTTCAGCAGTCTCAACTTTCTACACTCAATATAAGAGAAAGCCAGTAGGCGAGTATCACGTAGGAGTATGTACAAATACCCTTTGCGCGGTCATGGGCGGAGATGCCATATTTGCTGGGCTTAAAGAGCATTTGGGCGTCGAAAATGATGGCGTTACTGCTGATGGAAAGGTTTCACTTGAACATATTGAATGCAACGCGGCGTGTGATTACGCACCGGTTGTTATGGCTAACTGGGAGTTCTACGACAATCAAACTGTTCAATCAGCAAAAGATCTTGTTGACTCAATGCGAGCTGGAAAACCAAAGCCACCAACTCGCGGACCAAATGAATTACATAACTGGAAAGAAACTTCTGCAGTTTTGGCTGGACTCAATGATGGTCATGCGAACGAAGGTGTTCAAGCAGGAGAGCCTTCACTACTTGGACTAAAAATTTCAAAGAAGGGAGCACAAGGATGACAAAGTTAACTCCAGTGCTTTCTGCACATTGGGATGAGAAAGATTCATTTACTCTCGAAGGTTACAAGCGCCACGGTGGATACACAGCTTCTGCTAAAGCGCTCAAAATGGAACCTGATGCAATTATTCAACAAGTTAAGGATTCAGGTTTACGTGGTCGAGGTGGTGCTGGTTTCCCAACAGGAATGAAATGGGGTTTCATCCCACAGGGAGATAACAAAGACCATTACCTAGTTGTAAACGCAGATGAATCTGAGCCAGGGACGTGCAAAGACACTCCGTTGTTGCTTGCCAATCCACATGTGCTGATTGAAGGAATGATTATTGGTTCCTATGCAATTCGCGCCAAGTACGCTTTCATTTACATTCGAGGCGAAGTCACACATGTTGTTCGTCGTATGCAGCAAGCGATAGAAGATGCCTACAAGGCTGGATATTTAGGAAAGAATATTTTTGGTTCAGGTGTAGATCTTGAACTAGTTCTCCACGTTGGAGCAGGTGCCTATATTTGCGGAGAAGAGACTGCGCTTCTAGATTCACTAGAAGGATTCCGTGGACAACCACGTTTGCGTCCCCCATTTCCTGCAATTGCAGGCCTTTATGCGCGACCAACAGTTGTTAATAACGTTGAATCAATTGCTTCAGTACCTTCAATCATTAGCAATGGCGCAGAGTGGTTCCAATCAATGGGAACTGAGAAAAGCAAAGGAATGACGCTTTATTCTCTCTCTGGCCACGTAGCTAATCCTGGGCAATTTGAAGCGCCACTTGGAATTACATTGCGCGAAATTTTGGAACTTGCAGGTGGTATTCGTAAGGGACATCAATTGAAGTTCTGGACACCAGGCGGTTCTTCAACTCCACTCTTTACAGTCGAGCATTTAGATACACCGCTTGATTATGAAGGTGTCTCTGCAGCTGGCTCAATGCTTGGTACAAAAGCACTTCAAATATTTGATGAGACAACATGTATCGTCCGTGCGGTATTGCGCTGGACTGAATTTTACAAGCATGAGTCTTGCGGAAAGTGCACTCCATGTCGCGAAGGCACATGGTGGCTCGTTCAGATTCTTAAAGATCTTGAAAGCGGTAAAGGTACAGAAGCAGACTTAGATAAATTAATTGACCTTTGTGACAACATCATGGGCCGATCATTTTGTGCACTCGCAGATGGTGCAGCAAGTCCTATCGTTTCTTCTCTTAAATATTTCCGAAGTGAATATATGGACCACCTTCGTAATGGGGGATGCCCGTTTGATCCTCATGCTTCAACACTTTTTGATAAGGCAGGTGTGTGATGACGACAGAAGTTGTTGACATGATCACCTTAGTTATCGATGGTTTTGAAGTGAGCGTGCCTAAGGGGACACTCGTTATTCGTGCGGCAGAAAAACTTGGAATTCAGATTCCTCGTTTTTGCGATCACCCGCTACTAGATCCAGTTGGTGCTTGTCGCCAATGTCTGGTGGACATTGAAATTAACGGTCGCGCGTTTCCAAAACCACAAGCATCATGCACGATTCCAGTTGAACCCGGAATGATTGTTAAAACACAATTAACTTCTGCTGTTGCTCAAAAAGCACAAGAGGGCATTATGGAATTCCTTCTTGTTAACCATCCTCTTGACTGTCCTGTTTGCGATAAGGGCGGAGAGTGCCCACTTCAGAATCAAGCTATGAGTACAGGTCGTGGTGAATCTCGATTTGAAGGCAAGAAGCGTTTATTTGATAAGCCAATTAACATTTCATCTCAGGTGCTTCTCGACCGCGAACGCTGCGTACTGTGCGCTCGTTGCACACGTTTTTCTGAGCAAATTGCTTCTGATCCATTCATCACCCTCAACGAGCGAGGCGCATTACAACAAGTTGGAATCTACGAGAATCAGCCATTCGAATCTTATTTTTCAGGTAACACAGTTCAAATTTGCCCAGTAGGTGCACTTACCGGCGCTTCTTATCGATTCCAAGCTCGTCCATTCGATTTAGTTTCAACTCCTTCTTCTTGTGAGCATTGCGCATCTGGTTGCGCACAGCGCACAGATGTCCGCAGAGGTAAAACTCTTCGCCGTTTAGCTGGTGATGACCCGGAAGTAAATGAAGAATGGAATTGCGATAAAGGTCGATGGGCATTTAAGTATGTAACCGCACTTGATCGCATCACAAATCCTTTAGTACGTGACGCCTCTGGTGAATTACGCGAAGCGTCATGGCCAGAAGCAATTGCTGCAGCTGCAGTTGGTTTGAAAGGTAATCGAGTTGGAGTATTAGTTGGTGGTCGCGCTACTGTTGAAGATGCTTATGGTTATAGCAAATTCGCGCGAGTTACTTTAGGGACTAACGACATAGATTTCCGTTCCCGAGTTTCCAGCGATGAAGAGCGCGAGTTCCTTGCCTCTCATGTTGTCGGAACATCAACTACTTACCGCGATATTGATCGTGCAGATCATGTTCTCCTAGTTGGTTTTGAACCCGAAGAAGAATCTCCTATTGTTTTCTTGCGCATGTTAAAGCACGTTAAAAAGCGCGCTCTCAAGGTAAGTGCAGTCGCAACTAAACTTTCAATCGGAAATGAAAAATTGGGCGCAACATTCTTATCCGTTGCTCCAGGTAGCGAAGCAGATGCAATTTCTAAAATTGAACTCACTGCAAAGTCAGTAATTCTTGTTGGTGAGCGTGCATGTGAAAGCGCTGGTGCGCTATCCGCAGTTGCTGCACTTGCTCATCGCACTGGAGCAAAAATTGGTTGGGTTCCTCGTCGCGCTGGTGAGCCAGGTGCAATTGCGGCAGGAGCTATCGGAAATCTTTTGCCAGGCGGACGACCAGTCGCCGATCCAGCAGCAAGAGTCGATGTAGCAACCGTTTGGGGAGTCGATTCAATTCCTTCAGCAGTTGGAAAGAACGCTGATGAAATATTTGTAGCCGCAAAAACTGGTCAACTCGATGCACTCGTGGTTGGCGGCGTTGATCCATTGGATAGTGCATTGAGTGCTGAAGCGCTATCTGCATTAGATCAAGCTTTTGTTGTCAGTTTTGAAATTCGACCAAGTGCGGTAACAGCGCGTGCGAATGTAGTTTTCCCAGTTGCCGCTGTAACAGAAAAGTCTGGTTCATTTATGAACTGGGAGGGTCGTGCGCGGGAATTTGATACAGCAGTTGAAGGATCTTTACATCGAAGCGATGTTCGAATTCTTTCAATGTTGGCAGATGCAATGGGCAAATCAATTTCGCTTAACTCAGTCAAATCTGCATCTAAAGAATTTGCCTCCCTTTCTAAATGGGATGGTGCGCGCACAACATTTACTCCATCAACTTCTAAATCCCTTTCAGTGGGAAATGATGAAGCCCTCCTCACCTCATGGCGACGCTTGCTTGATGATGGATCTTTACAAGATGGTGAAGTGAATTTAGCTGGAACTGCGCGCAAGAGCGTTGTAGTAATTTCACAAAAGCGCGCCAGTGCACTTGGCGTTGTTGACGGAGACGCAGTCAAAGTTTCAAATTCTCAAGGTTCCGTAACACTTCCAGTTCTTGTCGAAAATATTCACGATGATGCAGTGTGGATGCCACGCAACTCTCGTGGCTCGCATCTTTTGGAAACGCTCGGTACTGCAAGTGGCACTCTGGTAAAAGTTGGGAAGGCATAATGAAAACAGCAGAACTCATTGGCCATGATCCAGGTTGGCTCATTCTTGTTAAGGGAGTACTTGTATTTGTTATTTGCGTGGTTGCCACATTGCTATGTATTTGGGCTGAACGTCGCATAGTTGCTCGAATGCAACAACGCATTGGCCCTAACCGTGTTGGTCCGCTTGGCCTTGTTCAGTCATTAGCTGACGGTGTAAAACTTGCACTAAAAGAAGATTTAATCCCGGCGGCAGCTGACGTTGTAGTTTTCGTGATAGCTCCAATTATTAGTGCTACTACCTGCTTTATGGCCTTTGCTGTCATGCCCATGACCGGGGAAGTTAATTTACTTGGACACAAGACAGCGATGCAATTAACTGATATCCCAGTAGGTGTTCTATATGTATTAGCTATTGCTTCAGTTGGTGTGTACGGAATTGTTTTAGCTGGATGGTCATCTGGATCGACTTACCCACTCTTGGGTGGATTGCGCTCTAGCGCCCAAGTAATTTCTTACGAAGTCGCAATGGGTCTTTCACTTGTTGCAGTCTTTATTTATGCGGGTTCAATGTCCACTTCGGATATTGTGGCTGCTCAACATAAGTGGTGGTATGCGGTAGTTCTCTTTCCTTCATTCGTGATTTATGTAATTTCAATGGTTGGTGAAACTAATCGTGCGCCATTTGATTTAGCAGAAGCTGAAGGTGAACTTGTTGGAGGATTCCACACAGAGTATTCCTCGCTGAAGTTCGCTCTTTTCTTCTTAGCTGAGTACGTCAACATTGTTGGAGTATCTGCTTTAGCTACAACTCTTTTCCTTGGTGGCTATCACGCACTTCCTGGCTTAACGTTTACAGAACAATGGCTTGGCGGTTGGTTCACAATTGTTTGGTTCTTAGGAAAAATTTCGCTCTTCTTCTTTATTTTCGTATGGCTGCGTGGAACGTTGCCAAGAATGAGATATGACCAATTCATGAAATTCGGCTGGAAAGTTTTAATTCCGATCAGTTTGTTCTGGATTATGGTGGTTTCAACTCTTCGCGTGCTTTCGTTGCGGGGAGCTTCTAGAATTACTGTACTGGCAGTTTCTGCCGGAATAGTCGCGCTCGTGCTACTCATTAATGTTGGCTACGAAATGAGCAAAAAGAAATCCAAGAAAGTGTACGTCGAGCCAAGTGCGCCATCTTTTGCTATCCCACAAATACCAACGAAAATAACGGAGTAGCGACATGGCTGAAAATAACGATCAACCAATTGAGTCATTCCGTCGAGATCTTGGACTTGAGGCAGTTCAATCTGCGCCTGTTCAAAACGATGGTCCTGCCAGCATTGGAAACCAATTAAAAGGCTTCTGGGTTACTTTTATTACGATGTTTAAGAAAGTAAACACAGTCCAATATCCAGAAGAACGCGAAGGCACTGCGCCTCGTTTCCATGGTCGTCATCAACTCAATCGACATGCAGATGGCCTTGAGAAATGCATTGGTTGCGAACTCTGTGCTTGGGCGTGTCCAGCCGATGCAATTTATGTTGAAGGTGCAGCAAACACAGAAGAAAACAGAATGTCTCCGGGAGAGCGTTACGGCAAGGTTTACCAAATCAATTATCTTCGTTGTATTTTTTGTGGGTTGTGTATTGAAGCTTGCCCAACCCGTGCGCTAACAATGACAAATGAATTTGAGCTAGCAGATAACTCTCGTGCGAGCTTGATTTATGAGAAGCAAGATCTACTTGCACCACTTCGTCAAGGAATGTTGATGCCACCTCACCCAATGTATCCAGATATGGATGACAGTAATTATTACAAGGGTGATGTTCTCGGTGCACATCCTTCCCAGGAGCAGGCATGATTCATCAAGCTATAGCAATGGGTCATACACAAACACCAGAAGCAGTTTTGTTTTGGGTTTTAGGGCCACTTGCCGTCTTGTCAGCTCTTGCAATGCTTATGGTTAAAAAAGCTGTCCACTCGGCAATCTTGCTAGCTTGGATCATGATTACTCTTGCTATTTTTTATATCGCTCAAGATGCAGCATTTCTTGGAATTGTTCAGGTTGTCGTTTACACGGGCGCAGTAATGATGTTGTTCCTCTTTATCTTGATGTTAGTTGGAGTTGAATCTTCAGAGTCACTCACAGAAACTATTAGGGGACTTCGTCCAATTGCGGTTGTTGCAGCCCTTGGTTTCGGTGGTTTGCTTGTTTCACTCATTGGACATGCAACTATCGGCCGCGCCTATGTTGGTCTTGTCGATGCAAATGCAGGTGGAAATGTTCAAGCACTTGCAGGACTCTTGTTCTCCAAGTACGTATGGGCGTTCGAAGTAGTTTCAGCACTTCTTATAACTGCAGCACTTGGTGCAATGGTGTTGGCTCACAATCACAGACTTATTCAGCGTCCAACTCAACGTGATCTTGCAACAGCTCGATTCCGCGGGACTTCATTGGCTAGCGCAGCAGGACTTCCTGGCCCAGGTGTTTACGCACTTCACAACGCAGTAGATGTTCCTGCCCTTTTGCCAGATGGAACTCCTTCACAAGCATCGATTTCTGCAACGCTAAAAGCTCGTGGAGATGTAATTGATTCTCGTCCATTCCAACTCAGCGCAATTGAAAACGAGGAGGAGTAATGAACCCAGCTAATTACCTTTACGTCTCTGCGCTGCTCTTTACTATTGGCGCGATTGGTGTTGTAGTCCGCCGAAATGCAATTGTTGTCTTTATGTGCGTTGAATTAATGCTTAACGCTTGCAACTTAGCTTTTGTAACTTTTGCACGAATCAACGGCAATCTCGACGGCCAAGTAGTGGCTTTCTTTACGATGGTTGTCGCTGCGTGTGAAGTTGTCGTTGGTTTGGCAATCATCGTGACCATATATCGCTCACGTCGATCGGCATCAGTGGATGATGCCAGTTTGTTGAAGCGGTGATCTCATGACAAGTAATTCATTGGTTTATCTCATAGCGTTGCCACTTTTTGGAGCAGCGGTATTGCTTCTTTCAGGACGTCGTTCTGATCGCTGGGGCCACATATTTGGAACATTGATGTCCGCTGGCTCATTTGCCGTTGGAGTCTCACTGTTTCTTAAGATGCTTGGAAATCCAACTGGCGAACGTGCTCTGACTCAAAAACTGTTTAGTTGGATATCTGTTGGTTCGTTCCAAGTTGATGCCGGACTGTTAGCTGATCAGTTATCTATTTGTTTTGTACTCCTCATTACAGGTGTTGGTACCTTGATTCACGTTTATTCGATTGCCTACATGTCGCATGATCTAGATCGCCGCCGCTTTTTCGCTTACTTAAATTTCTTTATCGCAGCAATGCTCCTCTTAGTTCTTGGAGATTCTTACCTCAATCTTTATGTCGGCTGGGAAGGTGTTGGTCTTGCCTCTTACCTACTCATTGGTTTCTGGAATCAAAAGCCAACGTATGCAACTGCTGCAAAGAAGGCATTTGTTGCAAACCGCGTTGGTGACATGGGACTTTCTCTTGCAATCATGATTGCATTTGCAACGCTTGGAACCGTTTCATTCCAAGGAGTTAAAGAGCATGCGAGCCAAGCATCTACGGGTTCCTTAACAGCAATCGGAATCATGTTGCTTGTTGCCGCGACTGGAAAATCTGCGCAATTCCCATTGCAAGCTTGGCTTGGGGATGCGATGGCTGGTCCTACTCCGGTTTCGGCGTTAATTCACGCAGCAACGATGGTAACTGCTGGAGTTTACTTAATAACGAGATCTAATTTTATTTTCGATTTAGCTCCAACTGCTCAACTTGCTGTGGCAATTATTGGAGCAATCACACTGCTCTTTGGAGCAATTATTGGTATGGCTAAAGATGACATCAAGAAAGCGTTGGCCGCTTCAACGATGTCTCAAATTGGTTACATGGTTTTAGGTGCTGGCCTTGGACCAGCTGGTTATGCATTTGCAATCATGCACTTACTCACACACGGATTCTTTAAAGCAGGCATGTTCTTGGGAGCAGGATCTGTCATGCATGGCATGAACGATGAAGTAAATATGCGTCGCTATGGCGGTCTGCGTAAATTTATGCCAATTACCTTTGCAACATTTGGTCTTGGATATCTTGCGATTATCGGAGTTCCACCATTTGCTGGTTTCTATTCGAAAGATAAGATCATTGAAGTTGCATTTAACGCAGGCGGAGTTAAAGGAATAGCTCTAGGAACTGCGGCGCTACTTGGCGCAATGATTACTGCTTTCTACATGACTCGCGTTGTCATTCTTACTTTTGCTGGAAGCAAGCGTTGGGACGATAAAGCACACCCTCATGAATCTCCATTCCTCATGTGGGCACCTATGGTTCTGCTTGCTCTTGGTTCAGTTGCTTCAGGTTTCTTCTTTACCCATGGAAATTCTTTACGCAACTGGCTAGCACCGGTTGTCGAAGCAACACCATCGCACGAAGGTGAGTTACTCAGCCCTGCTGTTGTATCTATTTTGGCATTAGTACTCGTGGCACTCGGTGTTGGGTACGCAATTATTAAGTACCTACTGAACGAAGTTCCACAGGTAGCACCGGCAGATGTAACGGTATTTACCAAAGCAGCTCGGAAAGACTTACTACAAGACAATTTCAACGAAGCAGTCTTTATGCGCCCAGGTCAATCTTTAACTCGTGGACTACAAGTAGCGGATACGAAGTTAATTGATGGCGCAGTTCATGGAATTGCCCGCTTTGCAATCGGCTCAGGAAATCTCTTGAGAAAGACGCAAACTGGATTTGTCCGAAGTTATGCAATGTGGATCTTGGCAGGCGCGATTGCGTTAGTTGCCACTATATGGGTGGTGACGTTATGAACATGTTGACCTCATTAATGCTGCTGCCCCTGATTGGCGCGCTCTTAATTTCAGCACTGCCAACCACTAAATCACTTTTGGCAAAGCAGATGACCCTCGGAACGACCCTACTTGTTGCTATTGGCGTCATAGTTATGGCAATCAGATTCGATACAAGCAAAACTGATCTGCAATTTGTTGAGACACATTCATGGATTCCAACTTTTGGAATTAACTATTCTGTGGGCGTGGACGGCATCGCGCTTGTCCTTATTATTCTTTCCGCTCTACTTGCTCCAATCGTCGTTCTAGCTGGTTGGAACGAATCCAGCGGTGGGCGATGGAGTGCGAAAACTTTTTATATTTTGGTTCTAGTTCTAGAGACCATGATCATCGGAGTCTTTAGCGCAAATGACTTGTTCCTCTTCTATGTGTTTTTTGAAGCAATGCTCATCCCCGTTTATTTCCTCATTGGGGGATATGGCACTGGTCAACGAAATGCTGCGGCAGTGAAATTCCTTATCTATTCACTCCTCGGTGGTTTGTTGATGTTGGCTTCGATAATTGCTCTTTATGTTCTGTCAGGCGAACAAGGTGGCCATACCTTTAACATCAACACGTTGTCTCAACTACAAATGAGTTCAACAACTCAGAACTTACTTTTCCTTGGCTTCTTTATTGCATTTGCAATCAAAGCCCCGCTCTGGCCATTGCACACCTGGTTGCCTGATGCTGCTCAATCTGCAACTCCTGGAACTTCCGTACTTCTCTTGGGTATTTTGGACAAAGTCGGAACCTTCGGAATGATTCGTTACTGCCTAACACTCTTCCCTGAAGCCTCTAAAACTTTCACACCGTTGATTTTAGTTCTCGCTGTAATTTCAATCATTTACGGCGCTTTCCTTGCAATAGGGCAAAAAGATCTGAAGCGTTTAATTGCGTTTACCTCTATCTCGCACTTCGGTTTTATCACAATGGGAATTTTTGCGATGACATCGCAAGGTCATTCTGGCGCAACTCTGTACATGTTTAATCATGGATTCTCAACAGCTGCGCTCTTTATTGTTGGTGGATGGATGATGTCGCGTAGAGGATCTTCAAAGATTTCAGATTTTGGAGGACTACAAAGAGTCACACCAGTAATGGCGTGGAGCTTCTTCTTTGCAGGCATGTCCAGCTTGGCACTTCCCGGACTTTCAAGTTTCGTCAGCGAATTCTTAGTTCTTGTTGGGACATACACCCGTTATCCAGTTGCAGCGATAATTGGCACCTTCGGAATTGTTCTTGCCGCTTTGTATATTTTGATTCCAGTTCAACGCGCGTTACATGGCCCAACAATGCCTGGCAACGAAGCGCTATCTGATTTGAACTTGCGAGAGAAAATTGCGATTGCACCTGTAATTGCAATAATTATCGCTCTTGGTTTCTATCCATCTCCGCTCCTCAACATTATTAACCCAGCCTCAACTCACACCATCACTCAAGCTGGCTTTAAGGATCCACTTGCTCAGATCGATCCAAAGGCTGGTAAGTAAATGACTGATTTCATCGTTCCTAAACTTTCATATGTTCAGCTCTCACCTATTTTGATTGTCTTAGGTGGCGCACTTATTGGTGTTCTCATTGAAGCTTTCTTATCTCGTAAAGTTCGCCCAATTGCTCAATTGACTATCACTTTAGGCTCTTTGATTCTTGCTCTTATTCAGCTCTGGCATATTCGCCATGAGAGTGCGCTAACTGCAGCAATGGGTTCGGTCGCAATTGATGGAGCCACAATTTTGATGCAGGGATCCATTTTGTTGATTGCAATATTGGCAGTTGCGCTGATTGCAGATAATGAACATTTCACTGTGCTTGCAGCTGCTGTGCCAGGCTCACCAGAAGAGCGAGATTCTTTACAAAGCGGTGAGAAATTAACAGAAGTATTCCCACTGACGCTCTTTGCTGTTGCCGGAATGCTCTTGTTCCCCGCATCAAATGACTTAATTACCTTATTTGTGGCACTTGAAATGCTTTCCTTACCACTGTATTTAATGGCAGGACTTTCTCGTCGTCGCAGATTGATGTCTCAAGAAGCTGCGCTTAAATATTTCTTGCTTGGAGCGTTCTCCTCAGCATTCTTCTTATTTGGAGCCGCTTATCTTTATGGATACTCAGGATCAGTTTCACTTGCTGGAATCCGAGCCGCAGTTGTGGGTGGAAGTGGAAACGATGTATTCCTACTTATGGGAATCGCATTTTTATCGATTGGGTTGCTATTCAAAGTGGGTGCAGTTCCATTCCATGCTTGGACGCCAGATGTTTATCAAGGAGCGCCCACCCCGATTACCGCATTTATGGCAGCAGCGACAAAAGTTGCGGCCTTTGGCGCAATGTTGAGAATTTTCTACACATCCCTAGCTAACGCCAACTGGGATTGGCGCCCGATGATGTCGATTATTGCCATCATCACAATGCTCTTCGGTTCCGTTGTCGCTATTGCGCAACGAGACGTTAAGCGCATGTTGGCGTATTCCTCAATAGCGCATGCAGGTTTCTTATTGACTGGAGTTATTGCACTTAATAAATCTGGGTTAGATGCTTCGATCTTTTATTTGTTTGCATACGGCGTTGCAACCGTTGGAGCATTTGGAGTTGTGACGTTAGTTCGGGATTCCTCTGGTGAAGTTACCGACCTCAACAAGTGGGCGGGCCTTGCCAAACGTTCACCCTTTGCAGCAACTCTCTTTGCTGGATTCTTATTAGCCTTTGCTGGAATTCCTTTGACGAGCGGATTTATTGGAAAATTCTCTATTTTCTCTGCAGCCTATGAAAGCGGCAACAAGTCCCTCGTAATTGTGGGCGTCCTTTCAAGTGCTATCGCTGCCTACTTCTACATCAGAGTGATTGTTTTGATGTTCTTTAAGGATGCAGCCGATGATGGTACGAGCGTAATTATCCCTTCCATTCTTACTCGCTCCACCCTCATAATTACTTCTGTGATAACTATTCTCTTGGGCGTATACCCAGCGCCCCTGCTTAACTTTATTAACTCGCTCGCCTCGTTCATTCGCTGATGACAGCGTTTGGCATACCGGATATTTCCGGTGAACTTGAGGTCGAATTAAAGACCGGGATGTTAAAAGTCGAGCAGTTGCTCAATTCACATATTGAAGGTGACTACCCGCTTGTTGAAGAAACGTCTCACCATTTAGTAGCAGCAGGTGGGAAGAGGTTACGTCCACTCCTCACCCTCATAACATCTCATCTTGGAGATCCGACTAGACCAGAAGTAGTTCCTGCAGCAGTTGTATGCGAACTTACACATTTAGCAACTTTGTATCACGATGATGTTATGGATGAAGCGCCACTTCGGCGCGGAGTTAAAAGCGCGAATGCCAGATGGGGCAACACGGTTGCAATCTTGACTGGTGATTATCTTTTTGCCAAAGCATCAGATTTATTAGCAGACCTTGGGCCTCAAGCAGTTAGGTTGCAAGCTCGAACATTCGAGCGATTAGTAATCGGCCAAATTATGGAAACACAAGGACCGCAAAATGGTAAAGATGCGATAGAGCATTACCTACAAGTTGTTGCGGATAAAACAGGATCCTTGATTGCGACCAGTGCTCGTTTCGGCGCACTTTTGTCGGGAGCTAATTCTCAGATTGTTGAAACAGTGACAACCTTTGGTGAGCAGATGGGTATAGCTTTTCAGTTGGCAGATGATGTCATCGACATCGCAAGCGATTCGGAACTTTCTGGAAAAACTCCTGGAACAGACTTACGAGAAGGCGTTCCAACATTGGTCACTCTGAATGTTCTTAAATCAAAAGCCCGTGGCGACAGCGAATTGCGAAAGCTACTCAAGGCACCAATTAGGTCTGAAAAGGTCGTAAAAGAAGTACTACGAGCCCTTCGTAAGCACCCAGCACTGGATGAATCAAGGTCTCAACTATTTGAGGTGGCCCAAAAAGCTCGTCAAGCCCTGGGGCCCCTGCCTATGTGCGATGCCACCGGTGCCCTGTTCTCACTATGTGACACTGTGGTCGAACGCTCACACTGACGCGTAAAAAATGCTTCTCAACTGCCACTATCGTTCCACTACGATTCTTTACACATCAACTTGGTAGATGGGATCTCGATGTCGGGCCAGTTAATTTATCCATTTTCATTCGGTGACCGCAGTCAATCTGATTTATTAGGTGGCAAAGGCGCGAACTTGGCCGAGATGGTGCGCATCGGACTACCGGTGCCCCCAGGATTCACAATTACAACGCAAGCGTGTAGAGAATTTCTTGCATCAGGTGAAGTGCCAAAAGGACTTAAAGGTGAAATTGAAAGTTCATTAAAAGCTTTAGAAAAAAGTTTAGATAAAGAATTTGGAAATCCTAAAAAGCCACTCCTCGTCTCAGTCCGCTCTGGTGCAAAGTTCTCCATGCCAGGAATGATGGAAACAGTTCTCAATGTTGGAATGACGCCAGAAGTTGCAGAACAGATGGCTGTTCAAACAGGTAATCCAAAATTTGCTTGGGATTCTTATCGCCGATTTATTGATATGTACGGTCGCATTGTTTGCGATGTACCGCCATCTGAATTCCATAAAATTGAAAGTCGAGTCCTTGCAACTTTTAGCGTTACAAGTATTCAAGAGTTAGATGTCGAAGGCCTAAAAGCGCTAGCTGATGGATATAAGAAAGAAATAGAAGCGCTGTCTGGTGAAACCTTCCCTCTCGATCCCCGCGAACATTTAATGAGGTCGGTTGAAGCGGTATTCCATTCATGGAATTCAGAACGTGCACAGCTTTATCGTCGTCGCGAACGAATTCCTTCCGATTTAGGAACTGCTGTCAATATCCAATCAATGGTTTTTGGAAATCTCAGCGATGACTCAGGAACTGGTGTTGCATTTACGCGCGACCCTGCAACGGGTGAACAAGGCAGTTACGGTGATTATCTTGAGCGTGCTCAAGGCGAGGATGTTGTAGCTGGTATTAGAAACACAATGTCTTTGGCTGAGTTCAATGAAAAAACCCCAAAGGTTTATGCCGAGCTCGATCGTGTCATGACTTTGCTTGAAGATCATTACCGCGACCTCTGCGATATCGAATTTACCGTTGAAAAAGGCAAACTCTGGATTCTTCAAACTCGCGTAGGAAAGCGCACCGCTGAGGCTGCTTTTAGAATTGCTACGCAGTTAGTAGACGAAGGCAAGATCACTATGGATGAGGCGCTAGTGCGCACCTCTGGTGATCAATTAGCGCAACTCATGTTCCCTCAATTTGATTTAACAGGTTCTGTAAAGCCGATCGCAACTGGAATCCCAGCATCACCTGGTGCAGCAGTGGGTGAAGTTGTATTTGATTCTCGCAGAGCATTTGATTTAGCTCGTGGCGGAAAGAAAGTAATTCTTGTTCGTCGCGAAACCAGTCCTGATGACCTTGTAGGTATGGTGGCGTCTGAAGGTATCTTGACTAGTCGCGGCGGTAAAACTTCTCACGCAGCTGTTGTTGCGCGCGGAATGGGCAAGACTGCAGTCTGCGGAACAGATGCAATTTCAGTTGATGAACGCGCATCATTGTTCACAGTTGGAAGTCTCACCATTTATGAGGGTGAAACGATTTCTATTGATGGCACAACTGGAAATGTTTACCAAGGCACAATTCCCGTTATCGCTTCCCCTGTAACGTCATATCTTGAAGGTCGCCTTGCCGCTTCTAGTGATGAAGCATCACCGGTTGTAAAAGCGGTAGATCGCATTCTTTGTTATGCCGATTCCATTCGCACACTTAAAGTTCGCACAAATGCTGACACTCCAGAGGATGCAGTACGGGCGCGCATTCTTGGAGCAGAAGGTGTTGGGCTTTGTCGCACAGAACATATGTTCCTTGGACCTCGACGTGCTTTTGTTGAACGCCTTGTGTTGGCAGAAAATGAAGATGTGCAACGTGGTGTGATTGCAGAAATGGAACCACTACAACGTGGAGATTTCGTCGGCATCATGATGGCCATGTCAGGGTTGCCAGTAACAATTCGTTTACTTGATCCACCGCTTCACGAATTTTTACCACCACTAGCCAAACTCAGCGCAGATATGGCTCGCGCAGAAGCACTCGGTGAAGAAATCCCAGCACGCGATGCAGCAATATTTGCGGCTGTAAACCGTTTGCATGAATCTAACCCAATGCTGGGTCTTCGTGGTGTGCGCCTCGGAATCTTGATTCCAGAGCTCTACAAAATGCAGGTTCGTGCACTTGTTCACGCCTATCTCGAAGTTCGCAAACTTGGCCACGACCCAAAGCCAGAGGTAATGATTCCGCTCGTTTCAACGCAGCGAGAATTGTTGTACTTGCGCGAATCACTTGAAGAAGAAATTAAACATACCTTTGCTTCAACGGGCCACAGTATTGAAATTCCAATCGGCACAATGATCGAAACTCCTCGCGCTGCAATTACTGCTGGACGTATGGGACATTACGCAGACTTCTTCTCCTTCGGAACAAATGACCTAACTCAACTAACCTGGGCATTTAGTCGCGACGACGTGGAATCTACATTCTTGCCTCGCTACTTGGACCTAGAACTTTTGCCGTTCAATCCATTTGAATCTTTGGATCAAGCCGGCGTCGGAATTCTTGTGCGCACCGCTGTTGAACAAGCACGCGGTTTGCGACCAGATTTCAAACTTGGTGTCTGTGGTGAACATGGTGGCGATCCACGCAGTATTCACTTCTTCCACGAACTAGGGCTTGACTATGTTTCTTGCTCACCGTTCCGCGTTCCTGTTGCCCGTCTTGAGGCAGGACGTGCGTTGGTATTAAACAGCGCTAGCGGAAGCTCGGTTTGATTTAACTAAATCAGTTCCGAGAAACACCAGTGCTACCCAGATAAAGCCAAATCCGATGATTTTACCTTTTGGCATGGACTCATGATTAACAACAGTTCCAACCATGAACATAATTGTTGGAGTCAAGTATTGAAGAAGTCCTGAAATAGTCAGTGGTAAGCGAATCATTGCCTCATTAAATAAAAGCAATGGCACAACGGTCATTAACCCTGCACCAACTAAAAGAATTGTGTAAAGAAAATGATGGCCCAATTGTGCCTTGCCTTGAGATTCCAGCATGATCATAAAAACGAGGCTTGGAAGTAGTGCGATCGTAGTTTCAATAGAAATTCCCTCTAGCGGGGGATAATTCAATGATTTTTTAAGCAAGCTATATGCGCCCCAAGAAATAGCTAATGCCAGTGCAATCCAAGGCAATGAGCCGTATTCGAAAGTCAGAACCAAGACGCCGATGAAAGCAAGTAGCACTGCAACCCACTGCAATTTGTGCATTTTCTCGCGCAAAATAACTACACCAAAAGCCACGCTCACTAATGGAGATATGTAATACCCCAATGATGCTTCAACAACTTTATTGACGCTCACAGACCAGATGTAAACAGTCCAGTTAATTGTTAGCAATCCAGAAGTCAGGGCAAGAATTGCTATGTTTCGAGGCTGGCGAAAAACTGCAAAAGTTTTGCGCAATTTCTTTTGTAGTCCGAGGATGAGAATACATAATACGAGTGACCAAATACCTCGGTTAGCAACTATTTCAAAAGATGATGCGTTTTCTAGAAAGTGCCAATAAACAGGAAGCAGGCCCCAAATAATGCATGTAGTGACACCGAAAATTAGACCCTTAGTTTGAGTTGCTTTGTTAGGAATTGGAGGTCACCGGTAGTTCGTAAATTGAACTGCGAAGTCCCACTTAGCATCTTTGATCATTGCAATAGCCGCTTGTAAGTCATCTCGACTCTTGCTGGTGACACGAAGTTCATCGCCTTGGATCTGGGTTTTAATTGATTTAGGACCTTCATCACGCAAAAACTTTGCAACTTTTTTAGCATTTTCTGTAGAGATGCCTTCTTTTAGCGGGCACGAAATCTTATAGATCTTTCCACTTAACGCTGGCTCTGCAGGATCTATGTGTTTAAGCGAAACACCACGTTTAACTAATTTATCCTTGAGTACATCCAGAGTTGCTTTGGCACGCTCTTCTGTCCCAGCTTCTATCGAAATCTTTTCGCCTTCAAGTTCTAACTTGGCGCCAGTATTTTTGAAATCAAATCGAGTATCGATTTCGCGGATTGCTTGATTAACTGCGTTATCTAATTCCATTCGGTCGATCTTGGAAACTACGTCAAAACTGCTATCTGATGCCATATCTTCGGCCCTCTTTCGCACGATAAAAGGCGGTATTTGCGCCTACCTGCCTACGGTATCCTTTCACCTCGCAAGTTCCATAATTGCCGCAAGTTCTGTTCGACCCTGGCGGGTTGCCCGAGCGGCCAATGGGAGGGGACTGTAAATCCCCCGGCTCTGCCTTCGAAGGTTCAAATCCTTCACCCGCCACCAATAGTTGTTCCAGTCTTCGGTTTCGACAGAACATATAGCCTTTTCCACTAGCGTCGCCCAAAGAACTGCGAAAGGTTATTAGCCATGAGCTCCATCGAAAAAGATGTCAATTGGAAAACACTCTTTAACGGTGATCCAAAAAATGGATGGATGCACTCTGGAATTGGAATCTTTAGCGACGGGCATATAGTTTTTGAATCCCCTGGCGGGCGCGCATTTATAGTTTTGAATCCAGAAGATGGAACCTATAAGAAGGTCGACGTCGATGCTGCTGTCCTACATGGCATCACAGTTCTGCAGAAATCTGATGATGATTCTTTCTGGATTTGCGATCCAGGTGCCAATACTCCCGCTCAATTACTTTTGGTCAATCGCAAAGGTAAAGTACTTCGAAAAATTCTAAGACCCAACACGGCTGAAGGTGATGTTGTGACATGGAAGCCAACCACTATTGCAGTTGTTGAAGTAGAAGGACCTTATAAGGGAGATATCTGGATCGGGGATGGCTACGGCGAAAGTTTAGTTCACCGCATTCGCCCCGATGGAAGTTCCCAAACTTTTGACGGGTCGACAACGTCTATGGTTTTTAATTGCCCTCACGGAATTGCCATTGACACTCGTGGGCCTGAACCACTTGTAGCAATTGCCGACCGACGCAATAAGCGAATGGTCTTTTTCACTCTTGATGGAGAATATGTTAAATCAGTCAGCTCTGACTCCATGATTGGTCCATCATCAATTGCAATTCGCAACGATCTTCTTATTGTCACTGACCTTTATGGTGCAATGCTTTCTATAGATCTTGAAGGTAAAGTTGAGATTCTCGTACCCAGCATTAAGCCCGAACGCGGTGAAGGTTGGCCGAATCAAATAATAGAAGGCGAAACCGTAGCGCCCGATGTGCGTGATGGCGCAGTCAATAGCCCCCATGGAGTTTGCGTTGCCCCCAATGGGACTGTCTACTTTACAGAGTGGTATTTCGGCGGACGAGTAGTTCGTATTTACTAAAGACCTCTTATTCCTCAACCACCCACGTATCGCCACTTTCGAGAAGTGTTTTAAGATCTCCTGCTCCTTGTTTCGAAATAATGTCGGCAATCTGATTATTAACTTGTGAGCCATATTCAGAACGCTCAACATCGCGAAAAACCCCAACAGGAACATGGTCTAAGGCCGATGCTGACAATCGGGATAGCGCGAATGCATACGAAGGATCTGCGTTATGTGCATCATGGATAACTAGTTGGTCTTCAGAAACTGAGGAAAGCTCGACAACTTTGAGCGATGCTCCTTCGTGAATGAGGCCGTGAGTTTCAGATTTAATCGTTTGCCCGTGCACCATCTGTAAAAGCGCAGCGCCTTTACTAGCTGAGTCCTTTACTGAATCAAAGGCGCCATCATTGAAGATAGGGCAATTTTGGAAGATTTCGATAAGAGCAGAACCCTTATGTGCAGATGCTTGACGTAATACATCCGTGAAGTGTTTTCGATCGCTATCAACGGTACGAGCAACAAAAGATGCTTCCGCTCCAAGAGCTAAGGAGATTGGATTAAACGGAGCGTCCAAAGAACCCAGGGGAGTAGATTTTGTAATCTTTCCTTGTTCACTCGTTGGTGAATATTGACCTTTAGTTAAACCATAAATGCGGTTATTAAAGAGCAATATTTTGAGATTAACATTTCGGCGCAAAGAATGAATCAAGTGGTTTCCACCAATTGAAAGTGCGTCTCCATCTCCAGTGATCACAAAAACTGTTAAATCAGGTCGGGAAATTGCGAGCCCTGAAGCAATCGTTGGAGCACGTCCATGGATCGAATGCATACCGAAAGTTTCAAGATAGTAAGGAAAGCGAGACGAACAACCGATTCCCGATATAAAGACGATATTTTCACGTGCCACGCCGAGTTCAGGAAGGTATGCCTGCATTGTTGAAAGGATTGAGTAATCACCGCAACCAGGACACCATCTCACTTCTTGGTCTGACGTGAAGTCCTTTTTGGTCAGTGTTAGATCAGACATGAAGCACCTTCATAACTGCCTCCATCATTTCTGCTGTAGTAAACGGCAAACCACGGACTTGATTGAAACCAATGACATCTATCAAGAATTCAGATCGAAGCAACATTGCTAATTGCCCCAAATTCATCTCGGGCACAATTACCTTTGGATATTTCTTCAGCACGTCACCTAAGTTTTTAGGAAATGGGTTGAGGTGGCGCAAATGTGCTTGTGCAACTACTTCGCCACTTTCACGTAACTGTTCGATAGATGCGGAAATTGGACCAAATGTTGAACCCCAGCCAAGCACAAGAACTTTTGCGTTACCTGATGGGTCATCAACAATTAAGTCAGGAACTTCAATCCCTTTTACTTTTGCTGACCGTGTTCGAACCATGAAGTCGTGATTGTTCGGGTCATAAGAAATAGCACCAGTTTTATCTGCTTTTTCAAGACCACCGATGCGATGCTCGATTCCTTTCGTGCCTGGTATCGCCCAAGGACGAGCAAGTGTTTTTGCATCACGTAAATACGGTTGAAAATTCTCTTGAGTTTTTGCAAACTCAACGTGCAAATCTGGAAGTGAATCCACATCAGGAATTTTCCACGGTTCAGATCCATTTGCTATGTAGCCATCGGAAAGAACAATGACAGGGACGCGATATGTGGTGGCAATCCGAACCGCTTCGATGGCTATATCAAAACAATCACTGGCATGAGAAGGGGCAAGGACTGCAACTGGTGATTCGCCATTTCGACCGAACATCACTTGTAGCAAATCTGATTGTTCAGTTTTAGTTGGCAACCCTGTTGAAGGGCCTCCACGTTGGACATCAATCACGACAAGAGGGAGTTCTAACATAACGCCAAGGCCGATCATTTCACTCTTGAGTGCAATGCCAGGTCCAGATGTAGTTGTAACGCCTAAGGCTCCACCATAGGAAGCACCAAGAGCTGAACCGACTGCTGCGATTTCATCTTCGGCTTGAAAAGTAATAACGCCAAACTTTTTATGTTTAGAAAGCTCATGCAAGATATCGGACGCCGGGGTAATCGGATATGAGCCAAGGAATAGTTTGAGACCACTACGTTGAGATGCAGCTATCAAGCCGTATGCCATTGCTGTGTTACCGCTGATATTTCGATATTTACCGGCGGGCATAATTGCTTTCGCAATCTCATATGAAACAGCAAAATCTTCTGTTGTTTCACCGTAATTCCACCCAGTCTTATAAGCCAAGAGGTTTGCTGCAAGTATCTCTGGTTTCTTAGAAAACTTAGCGGTAAGAAAATTCTCCGTTGCCTCTGTAGGGCGGTGATACATCCACGTAAGTAGACCGAGGGCAAACATATTTTTAGAGCGTTCGGCTTCTTTGCGAGATAGAGTTAATTGGCTAAGAGCTGCAACTGTCAGTGAGGTCAGACCAACTGCATGCACTTTGAAACTTTCAAGTGAACCATCTTCTAGTGGGTTACTTGAATATCCAACTTTCTCGAGATTACGTGTGGTGAATTCATCTTTATCAACAATAATTGTTGCGCCACGAGGCAATTCCTTGATATTCGCTTTCAGTGCCGCGGGATTCATCGCAACCAAGACATCCGGTGCATCCCCTGGGGTCATGACATGGTGATCTGCAAAGTGCAATTGGAAAGATGAAACCCCTAGCAACGTCCCTTGGGGTGCTCTAATTTCAGCGGGGAAATTCGGTAACGTCGAAAGGTCATTGCCTAAACTGGCAGTGTCCATTGTGAATCGGTCACCAGTAAGTTGCATTCCATCGCCGCTATCGCCTGCGAAGCGAATTGTTACCTGATCTAATTGGATTACTGGTTTACCCATGACTTCACCTTGTCTCCTGAATGATTCTTGTTGGTTTGTGTAAGAAAATTAACAACATCAGTTGCGTTCCAACCATCTGGAAACGATTTAAGGAGTTCATACACACCCGTTAAATCTGATCCCAACGTGACTAAAGGAAGTTCTTGATATCCATCTCCGCGAACATTTCCAAGATCAATGTTTGCCATCAGGCCGTTGCATAAACACTTTCGCCCTAGTGCATCTTTTTCTTCGCCACCTTTGCGAATATAAACTTGAGTTGGTTCCGCAGAACATCGATAACCCAGAACTCCAGGAGCTCGCTCAAAGGGAACTCGAAGATAGCCAAGATCACAGAGCCTGGGTCTGAGTGCATACGTTGCACTTTCAGAAATTGTGTTCTCAATTGAAACAACTTTGAATGGAAATCCAGTGGGAGATGCAAACGGATCAGTGCGCACAGTAAGGGAATTTGATTTTAATTGCGTCAGTAATTGCTCACGAAGATGCGGAGCTAAACCAGTTTCTACAGCTAAGGAGAAGAGTGTGCCTACTTGTATTCCGCAAGCGCCAAGAATTAACGCATGCGCTAAATGTTTTGGTGTGGAATATCCACCCGCGAGCCAAAAGGGAAGACCAATTTTTGCAACTTTTTCGATATCAGCTTCATCTTTCGGTCCAAAAATTGGCTGCCCATCGTCGTCCAAGATCATCGTCCCTCTTGGTGGTGCATTGTGGCCACCTGCGTTAAATCCCTCTACAACAAATCCATCGGGTTTTGTAATCTCATCTTTTGCAAGATACGCCGCCAATACGTGAGCCGAAATGATTGCTAAGAATTTTGGTCGCTTAAGGTTGGCTAACGTCACCCCGCTGAAAGTTTTTGGGTAAAAGGTTGTTTTGTATGTTGTTGTAGCACCTTCAACTGCAATTTTCAGCGATGCTGGCTTGTGCTCTGCCAAATTATTGAGGAGTGCTGGAATTTCTGCGGGAATTCCAGCACCCATTAATACATAGTCGACGCCAGCCAACATCGCGCCATATGCAGCACTAGGTGTACCCATCTGAATCTTTTCGAGGTAGTTAATCCCAATAAGTCCATCGTGTCCTTCTTTTGCCAACCAAACTTCTGCAAAATTTGCGACAACAAGTAAATCTAGAGCCTCGGGAGTTGGCCGTATCGAAATCTTATGAGTAGTTTTGTATGGCTCTTTTGGATCTTTGCCTTCTGGTTCGAAATATAAACGTAATACTCGATGTGCAACTTCCTGAATGGGGAAAGCGTCAAGTGCTCTTCTTAAATCTCCGCTTTCATCACCGTCTTGTAATCGTCTTGCAAAAACTGCATCGATAGCTGTCCCTGAAACAACACCTAATTCACCACTTTGTGAAACAGCACGTGCCAATTGCCATGATGAAATTGCGATGCCCATGCCACCTTGAATTATCTGTGGAAGGGGGTTTTTACTCTCCATATGATGAGGTTAACGGCACAGTCATTGTGAGTTAAGAGAAAAAAGCGCTTACAGACTTACATCACATTTCAAAGAGGGGTAGCACCTGTAAGCATTGGTTCGTGTTCCAGAAGTGCCCATTCATCGTCGCTAAATAGACGAGACCTAATCAAAAATCTAAAACCTTCCGGAGCCTCAAGTGAAAAACCTCCACCTCTGCCAGCAACAACATCAATTGTTAAATGAGTGTGCTTCCAATATTCAAATTGTGCCAACGAGATCCAAACCTTTATTGGTTCGGAGATGTCCTCAACTATAAGTTCTCCCAAAAAAACATCAGATCCGCCTACGCGAAATTCACCCGCCAAATAGCACATCGGAGATGATCCATCACAACAGCCACCTGATTGGTGAAACATGAGTGGGCCATGTATTGCATACAGTTTTCTCAGTAGAACGCATGCTTGCTCGGTGACATTTACACGCGAAGGATAATTCATAGTTTCATCTTACTCCCGACACGAAAACACGGAGGTCGTTGATTCACGCGACAACCTCCGTGTATCCGATTAGTGGTTAAAAGAATCCAAGCTTCTTCGGAGAGTAAGAAACCAATAAATTCTTTGTCTGCTGATAATGATCGAGCATCATCTTGTGAGTCTCGCGCCCAATACCTGAAGACTTGTAACCACCAAAAGCGGCGTGTGCTGCGTAGTCGTGATAGCAATTCGTCCAAACTCTTCCTGCTTGAATTGCTCGACCTGCACGGTAGCCAGTGTTCATGTCACGAGTCCAGACACCAGCGCCTAGACCGTAGAGTGTGTCATTTGCGATTTTCATTGCTTCATCGAAGCCATCAAATTGCGTAACAGAAACAACGGGCCCAAAGATTTCTTCTTGAAAGATTCGCATCGAATTCTTTCCTTCAAAAATCGTTGGAGCCATGTAGTAACCACCCGAGAGATCTCCGCCAAGGTCTACTCTCTCGCCACCAGTAACAAGGCGCGCACCTTCGGCTTTGCCAATATCAATGTAGGAGAGAATCTTTTCTAGTTGGTCATTACTTGATTGGGCACCAATCATGGTGTCTGTATCAAGGGGATTTCCTTGCTTAACTGCCTTGGTACGTACCGTGGCATCGGCTAAGAACTTGTCGTAGATCGAGGTTTCAATCAAGGCACGAGATGGACATGTGCAAACTTCACCTTGATTGAGGGCAAACATTGTGAAGCCCTCGAGTGCTTTGTCGTAGAAATCATCATTTGCTTCAGCTACATCTTTGAAGAAGATATTTGGGCTCTTGCCACCGAGTTCGAGCGTGACAGGAATGATGTTTTCTGCAGCGTATTGCATGATTAAACGGCCCGTTGTTGTCTCACCAGTGAATGCAACTTTTGCAATTCTGCGTGAGGAGGCAAGTGGCTTACCAGCTTCAACACCAAATCCATTGATGATGTTGAGAACACCAGGCGGAAGTAAATCTTTGATGAGATCCATCCAGAAGTGAATCGAAACTGGAGTCTGCTCTGCAGGTTTTAGAACCACGCAATTACCAGCAGCAAGTGCCGGTGCCAATTTCCAGACTGCCATCAAGATTGGGAAATTCCACGGAATGATTTGCGCAACAACGCCAAGTGGCTCGTGAAAATGATAAGCAACTGTGTCGTCATTGATTTCACTCAGTGCGCCTTCTTGAGCACGTATACAACCTGCGAAATAGCGGAAGTGATCGATAGCAAGTGGCATATCCGCAGCCATAGTCTCACGAACGGGTTTTCCGTTCTCCCAGGTTTCTGCAACTGCTAACGCTTCAAGATTTGCCTCCATACGATCTGCAATCTTGAGCAAGATATTGGAGCGTTCAGTGACGGATGTTTTGCCCCATGCACCTGCAGCAGCGTGCGCAGCATCGAGTGCTAACTCGACGTCGGCAGCATTGCCTCTCGCCACTTCACAAAAAACCTTGCCATTAACAGGACTGATATTTTCGAAGTACTGTCCTGAACTAGGCTTTACAAATGCGCCATTAATCCAATGGTCATATCGTGATTTGAAAACGGCAATGCTTCCCGGTTGTCCAGGAGCAACAAATACTTTCCCCATTTTTTCTCCTTATTAGGTTTATGCACGGTGGCTTGAACCCTGTTGCCCAGAACGCTATGCCTGTCCTCTTTCATGACCTAGAACTTTTCTGAGGGGCAACCCTAAATAGGAGCGCTATTTAGCTCATTTGACAGATACCCCTAGGGGTATGCTAATCTCACCCCTGTAAGCATTTATTGGAGGCAAGCCATGGCCAAGAAGGCAACGGAACACGTACTTGCGGATCCTGCGCAGTTGGATGCGCTGAGTAAAAGGCTTAAGCGAGCACATGGGCAATTGGGAGCAGTTGTCCGCATGCTTGAAGAAGGACGAACCTGCGAAGAAATCGTCGTTCAGATGGCAGCAGTTGGCAAGGCCATCAATACCGCTGCCTTTACTTTGATAGCCGCAAATCTTAAAGAATGTATTGAAGATGATAAAGAAAATGGTCCTGCAGTCACCCAAAAGCTCCAAAAGCTTTTTCTATCCCTGGCGTAAAGGAATAACAATGTAGATACGTAGTATTGCACGTTCGCCACTTTTAGTTTCCGCCACTCTATTGTTGAGTGGATGTTCATCTACAGGAGGAGCAATTACAGATATGAATGCATCAGAATTCTCTGCAAAGACTCAAGTGGCCGGTGTTGTGGTGTTAGATGTCCGCACACACGAAGAGTTCATCGAGGGACATTTAGCGGGCGCAATAAATATCGACATCAATTCAGTGACATTCGACAGTGAAATCTCTCATCTCGACACTGCTGCAATGTATGGAGTTTATTGCCGAAGTGGCCGCCGATCACTTGTTGCAATCGATACGATGCAAAATTTAGGATTTACAAAGTTTAGCCATTTAGAAAATGGTATTTTGGATTGGCAAGAGAATGGTTTACCTTTGGTTGTAGGAGAATAAGCAATTTCACTATTTGCGCTTGAGAGGGATAACTATGTGTAGCAAAGTAACGTGTAAAAAATGTGGGAAGCCTACGTGGTCAGGATGCGGAGAACACATCGAGGAGGCCCTTCAAGGCATTCCTAAGAACCAACGGTGTGCATGCGGTAAGAGCGCTCAATCTAAAAGCTCTGGAGCAAATTTCTTTACGCGACTACTTGGCGGAAAGTAGAAAAACTACTTATTCTTTTTCTTTGCATCGAAAAAAAGATACCAACCATAGAGAGCGCTCACGATCAAATATGGTGCGGTGCCTGCAAGCGATGCAATGAAATCTAAACCAACGCGTGATGGGTGTAATCCATCGATAGCAAGAATTGCGATCGCGATAAAACCAGCGAAGGCAAGGGGTGGAGTAACCACTGCAACGTAGGCAGTTCCTTTGCGACCAATGCGATTGCCAACAAAGGTTGCGATACAAATTGCTAAGCCAGTAAGTATCCCCACGCCATGGCGGAAAACTAATTCAATGAGTGCAAAAAGTGAGATGAATAGAGTTTGAAGCACCACAACGCCAGGTTTGGTGAGTCCAGCGGTAGAGAGTTTTATCTGTGGTTTTTGAGCAGTAGGTGTTGTCATTAATCTTCCTCATTTTCTACAACATCAATTATTTCATCAGGCGCGTCCAGAGCCAAATTACTCTTTAAGCTCCGAACATTTTCTGAGACTTCAGGAAAACCTTTAAGGGGAGCTCCAGAAACTCCAAGGTTCATTATTTTCTTAGCAGGACTAAGAACAGTGCTCTCGGCAGTTGGGATCATCTCGTTATATGCCTTAAGTGTGCTCTTTAGGCGGTCTCCAACGGTGACAATCTTTGAATGAAGTGAGGCTACGTTCTTCAAGAATGTACCAGCCAACTCTTGAATCTCTGTAGCGCTTTCCGCAAGGCGATTTCTGCTGAAGATATACCCAACAGTGCGAAGCAGAGCCATCATTGTTGTTGGCGTTGCAATCGTTACGCCTTTAGAAAATGCTTTTTCGAGTAGTCGAGAATCCACTCGAAGCGCTTCAGTAAGTATGGACTCAAATGGAGCAAAGAGGACTACAAAATTTGGTGAAGAATCTTTATCTGCATATCCACGCTTAGCTAGGGCATCGACATGTTTCAGCAGATCTTTAGCATGTTCGACAATTAACTCTTCACGACGATCAGCATCTTTTTCCTCGAAAGCATCGAGAATTCGCTCAAATGGAAACTTTGAGTCGATAAACAAAACACTAGAGCCTGGCAAAGAAATAGAAACGTCAGGGATGCCGATCTTCTCATCGTTGTCAGAGATAGATTTCTGTCGGGTGAAGTGTTCACCTTCAATAAGTCCCGCATTTTCTAGAAGTTGTTCGAGCTGTGCTTCGCCAAATTTTCCACGAGTTTGTGAACTTGAGAGCGCGCCAGCAATCTTTGTAGTTTCATCAAGGAGTGATTTATTTGTTACAGCCATGTTCGTTAAATCTTTACGAATGTCTTGCTCTGCAGCGATGCGGCTTCTATCTGCTTCTCGCGCTTGCGAAGCTAGAGTTTCAACAGATTTCTTCATCGCCTCAAGTTCGGCAGTGACACGGGTTGTCTCGGTCTGCGCGCTTTGCATGGCGGCAATCTGTTTTTCTAGCGTCGTAATCGAACCTTTTGCAGCAATGAGTTGCGCTTGTGCTCCCGCGCTTTGAACTCGTGCGATCAAGAAGCCGATAAGCGCTCCAACAATGAGGCAAATCACGCCTATAGATATGGTCATGGGCCTATCGTGGCAGGAACCACTGACAAAGCGCCGTAGGCTCTACTCCTTGTGAGCCTCTCTATTGGAATCGTCGGAATGCCTAACGTGGGTAAATCCACCCTTTTTAACGCTCTGACTAAGAACAATGTTCTGGCGGCCAACTACCCCTTCGCCACCATCGAACCCAACGTTGGCGTTGTCGGAGTTCCAGATCCTCGCCTGGCTGTTCTTGCAAAGATTTTCGGATCCCAAACTATTTTGCCCGCTGTCGTTTCTTTCGTAGATATTGCAGGAATCGTAAAAGGCGCATCAGAAGGTGCAGGCCTTGGTAATAAATTCTTGGCCAACATTCGCGAGACCGATGCAATTTGCCAGGTGATTCGCGTTTTCAACGACGGAGATGTTGTTCACGTAGAAGGTCGTGTTGACCCAGCAAGTGACATGGAAATTATTAACACAGAACTCGCGCTCGCTGATTTACAGACTATTGAAAAAGCACTACCTCGCATTGAAAAGGAGGCGCGCACTAATAAAGAGCGCCAACCAGTACTTGATGCTGTCAAAGAGGCTGAAAAAGTTCTCAATGAAGGAAAACCACTGTCGAGTAGCAAAGTCGACCTTGAATTAGTTGCAGAGCTTCACTTATTAACTGCGAAACCTTTTCTCTATGTATTTAATGTTGATGCAGCAGAATTAAACGATAAAGAATTGCGCACTAAATTAGCAG
>Ga0194047_10000384_pt1 | contig 30047 bp, 31 predicted proteins | sample JunL225m_MetaG_2_FD_160070 | JGI IMG/M metagenome (GOLD analysis project Ga0194047, IMG submission 160070) | Anoxic zone freshwater microbial communities from boreal shield lake in IISD Experimental Lakes Area, Ontario, Canada - Jun2016-L221-5m | ecosystem: Environmental > Aquatic > Freshwater... | reverse complement strand
TGGATGTTGCAAGGCTGAAGCTCTCTTTGCCTGAGTCGCAAATTGGGCATGTCCACTCTTTCGGGAGTGCCTCCCAGGCGACGGATTCGTTATGTTCATCGTAAATATACGAGCATTGCCCACATTGCCATTTTGCCATAAGAAGCGGAAGACGATAAGATTACTTCACAAGACGATTGATCACCATAATAGGAATTTTTCCTGAATGAGATCAGGAAAGGAGGATTCTTTTTTTGTCGGCAGATCAGGGCTGCCTGCCCTCGAAAGAGATACTGACAAGGGAACTGGATGATGTTTTACTGACTCCTTTATCATGGCTGATTTTGATCTTTTCCTCCACCCACAATCTCCATCAGCTTCCCAAAATCAGTTACAACATCATACCGTACCCTGTCCCGCTCAACCCGCTCATTGATCTCCTCAAAGAACTTCCGCGCACACTCAATTTTCGTGGCCTCAATGGCTCGCAGCTCCATGCTCGACATTGATCCCTTGGTTTCAGCCACAAAGTAGATGTGCTTGACTGCACCCTCTTTAAAAGAAATTGCCCAGTCCGGATTGTAGTCGCCTACCGGTGTGGGAATGAGAAACCCACGAGGCAGTTTCGCATAGACAACAACCTCAGTGCTGGTATCAAGCTCGTGCACACACGCTTTTTCAATGTTCGAGTCCGTGACCACATAATCGTAGATGTGGTTTCTCAACTTTTCACTTGCCTTTGAAAAGTCTTGCTTTGAACTTGCTCTGCTCAGCGGCTCAAGGGGATCAAAGTGTTTGATGCCTTGTAATTGTTTGGTATACTTGAACAAGAACTCTTTTTATCAGGCAAGCAGAGAAACAGGCTGATTCCGACTGGCTTGGTATGGTTACTTCAACACTTGCACTCAATGTTTCTGCAGCGGAGCAGGTAACCGTGACGCTTGATGCATTAACCGTTGATTTGAGTGATGGTCGCTCCACTACCGTTCCGCTGGCTTGGTATCCACGACTGATGAATGCAACAGCATCAGAGCTTCAGAACTGGCGGCTGATTGGAAAAGGATATGGTATTCGCTGGGAAGAGCTGGATGAGGATATCAGTGTTGAGGGTTTATTACTTGGCAAACCTTCAGGCGAAAGTCAAACATCGTTCATGAGATGGCTCTCTGGTCGTGTTTCTGCATCGGTGTGATGTATACTCATTTGCTCTTACTGTAATCCAGTCAGTAACTTTTTCAACTCTCGCAGCTCGGCTTTGATCTCTACCTTGCGATTAAACTGTTTTTTGAAGGTTGCGAGTGCGCTGAAACAATCCAAAAAGAAGGTACGGGAAAAAAAAGATATTTTGCCCGGGTTATGGAGGTAATCGGGGTGCTGGACGCAGGTTCAGCATTTCAAAGGAATAAAATCACTTGCTGGTATTCTGAATAGCAATAAAGCTGTTACTCGTTGTTTATCTTGTTTCGGTTACCTCCTCCTGCTTACAGGAGTGCGGAAATGAAACATCTTTCGCCTGCTCATGCAGATGAATGGCGAGCCACACCGCCCCATCGGAAGCACTCTGAACCGTGTGTGGGGTGCCTGCGGGTAAAAACAGAGAGTCGCCCGCTCCAAGGGTTAGAGTCTCTCCCTCAACAACAAGCAGCGCTCTTCCCTGAAGCAGCGCCACCCACTCGTCGTGTAATTGGACATATTCAGTGTGTTCGATTTTGGAAGAGCTTACGATGCGCTCAATGACGAGGTTCCTGATCTCCAGAAATGATTCAAAGCGCTCTCCATCAGAGGGGGGCGCAGCATCATTGAATAAATTCCTGATCTGCATTTTTTGCTTTTCCTCGCTCACTCCCACTCAATTGTTGCCGGCGGCTTCGATGAAATGTCGTAAGCTACCCGGTTGATCCCGCGAACTTCGTTGATAATCCTGTTTGAGACGCGGGCCAGAAAATCGTGAGGCAATGGAGCCCAGTCGGCAGTCATGCCGTCGGTTGATTCGACCGCCCGAAGCGCCAGCACGTTTTCGTAGGTGCGTTTGTCGCCCATGACACCCACTGACTGGACAGGTAGCAGCACTGCAAACGCCTGCCAAACCTGACTGTACAGTCCGCTGGATTTCAGCTCCTCAATGTAGATCTGGTCAGCTTCCCGCAAGATATCAAGTCTCTCTTTACTGACGGAGCCAAGTACCCGCACTGCAAGGCCAGGGCCGGGGAAGGGGTGGCGCATCAGAATATCTTCCGCGATGCCAAGCTCGCGCCCTACGGCACGCACTTCATCCTTGAAGAGCTCGCGGAGAGGCTCAATCAGCTTCAGTTTCATCCGCTTTGGCAGCCCGCCAACATTATGGTGCGATTTGATGGTCGCCGATGGCCCTTTGACGCTGACACTCTCAATAACATCAGGATAGAGTGTGCCCTGTACCAGAAACTTCTCATGAGCCATCTGCTCTTCAAAAACCTGTATAAAGGTTTTGCCGATAATTTTTCGCTTCTTTTCAGGTGATGCAACATTTTTCAGCCGTTTCAGGAAGAGATCGGAAGCATCGACGAGGGATACCCTGAGGCCGAGCGTCGAGAGAAAGCTCATCACCTTCTCAGCCTCATTTTTTCGCAGCAGGCCATTATCCACAAAGACACAGTGCAGTTGTTTGCCGAGCGCCTTGCCAACCAGAACCGCAGCTACAGTTGAGTCCACTCCTCCGCTGATGCCGCAGATCACCGTCTCTTTGCCTGCTTTGTTCCGAATCTCATCAATCTGGTGGTCGATAAAACTTTTGGACGACCAGTCAGGCGTGATGCCGGCAATATCGAGCAGAAAGTTTGAGAAGAGTTGTTTGCCGTACAAGGTGTGCTGCACTTCGGGGTGAAACTGCAGGCCGTACACTTTCAGTGCAGCTCTGCTGCCGCAGCTTTCAAAAGCGCAAATTTCAGAGTTTTCGCTGCTGGCCGTTGCCCTGAAACCTTCTGGAAGCCGTACCACCTTGTCGCCATGGCTCATCCAGACATCTGAATCGGGAATATCGTGAAAAAGCAGATTCTCCTTGTCGCCTTCACGATGAACAAGAATTGTGGAGCGCCCGAACTCATGCTTTGATGAGGAGGCCACTTCACCGCCAAAATGGTTGGCAATGGCTTGAAGGCCGTAACAGATACCGAGTATCGGAATGTTAAGAAAAAAGATCCCTTTATCAGGCAAGATGGCCGATTCGTCATAGACGCTGGTGGGGCCACCCGAGAGAATAATTGCCTTGGGATGGTGTTCCCTGATTGTTTCGGGTGTGGTGTTATAGGGAAGAATCTCTGAATAGATACCCAGCTCACGGATTCGTCGAGCGATCAACTGGGTGTATTGAGAACCGAAATCCAGAACTAATACCGATTGCATAAAAATGAGTGTTGTGGGTTACATGGTCAGTATTTCAGGGAATCTTCTCCTGTTTTTGCTTTGTTTTTGGCATTGGCGCGGCTGCAGGAGCCTGACTTGGTGGCTTGGGAGCGCTGCTTGCGCTATTGTTCATTCCCTCTGCAGGTGCGGGTATCACGTCTGGTGATGGTGTTGTATGGCCCTGGTAGTATTGAAAGCCCTTCGGCGTGTAATATTCAATGTAGACATCACTTCCCAGAAGGTCAGACGGGGTGTTGGTCTGGCCTGACATGGGTACTGCAATGACGGTTTCTGGAATATGGAAATATTTGTTTTCCAGTTTCAGCGATCGGTCGTTGTAACAGCGCTTCATAAATCCTGCCCATACCGGCAGTGCAGCCCGTGCTCCCTGGCCGTACTCCATAGAAGTGAACTTGATGCGCTCGTCATCAAATCCGGTCCAGACCACCGCGACAAGCTGAGGAGTAAATCCGGCAAACCAGGCATCCCTCATGCTCTGGGTGGTGCCTGTCTTTCCGGCAGCCTCGACATTAAAGCCATAACGGGCACGGACGGCAACACCGGTACCCCTGTTGATCACATCTTTCAGCATGGAGACCATGACAAAGTTGGTGGTTGAGTCGATGGCAAAACGTCGGTTCGGAGTGTATTCTGACAGGATGCGACTATGTTTGTCCTCTACCTTCAGGATGGATATTGGCTCATTCCAGAAGCCGTTATTGGCAAACGTTGAAAAGGCTCCTGCCAGCTCAAGCGGGCTCACCTCTGCGGTTCCAAGCGCTATTGAGAGGTTCGAGGGCATGGGTGAGGTGATGCCCATTTTTCTCGCATAACTGATAATTTCACCTGTCGTCAGGTGCTCGTAGGCAAGCCGTACGGTGACTTGGTTCAGTGAGCGGCTTAACGCGGAGCGGAGAGTGGTCATACCTCCCGAAGAGCCATCAGAGTTTCTTGGTGACCAGATGCCGTTACCACTGTTAAGAGCAAGGGGCTGATCAAGCACCTGAAAGTTTGCCGGCAGTCCTTTGTCTATAGCCGTCGTATAGACAAAGGGTTTGAAGGTTGAGCCCGGCTGCCTTTTTGCCTGCCAGACATGGTCGAACTGGTATTTGTAGTCATCAGAGGAGAATCGGTTGCCTCCAACCCAGGCCTTTACATGGCCGTTTGTTGGGTCAATTGCCACAAGCGCCACCTGAATCCTGGTCTTCTCCTGCAGAAGATCGTTCAGCCACACTTTGTCTGCCTTGAGTCGCGCCATGGCCTGTTGATCCGAAAAGCCATTATCTCTCAGCTCCTTGAACCGCTCACTCTCCATGATGATCTGATTCTTCAGTGACTCCGGCCATCTCCATGCCCGGTCAAATGATGCCTGCAATTCAGCAAGATGTTCTGCGGCGGCCTGCTGGGCATACTGCTGCATACGACTGTCGAGCGTTGTCTGTATTGTCAGCCCATCGCGGTACAGGTCAACATTGCCAAGCATTGTCGCGGGCTTCACCGTTTTGCGAATGTATTCTGTAAAATAGGGGGCCAGTCCCTGATGACTGACAGGTGTATATTTCAGAACCAGTGGACTTTTTTTTGCAGTGGCGGCCTGTTTTGATGTAATGAATTCAGCCTTTTCCATTAGCGAGAGGATAAGATTTCTTCTGCTGATAGCGCTTGTCGGGTTTCTGGCAGGATTGTAGGCGGTCGGGTTTTTCAGCGTAGCAATCAGCGTTGCGCTTTCAGGAAGCGTCAGAAGGTATGCCGGTTTACCAAAATAGGTATGAGCGGCAGCCTCAACACCATAAGCTCCCGAACCAAAATAGACAGTATTGAGGTAAAGCGCCAGAATTTCGTCCTTCGTATAGGTTTTTTCGAGTTCAATAGCCGTAGCAAACTCTTTTATTTTGCGGGTGACGGTTCGCTCTTGTGAGAGGTAAAGGTTTTTGGCAAGCTGCTGGGTAATGGTGCTTGCCCCTTGCCAGCGACTGCGCATTTTGATGATATTTTCACCCATGGCCAGTACCAGCCGTCTTACATCGACACCCCAGTGATTGTAAAAAGCCACATCTTCAGTGGCAATGAGTGCGTATCGAGTAGAGCGCGGAATAGATTTCAGCGGAATAAACGTACGGTTTTTCAGAAAAAACTTGTGCAGAAGCACCCCGTCCTCAGAGTAGACAAGAGAAGCCTGATCCGGATTGGGGTTTTCCAGCTCTTCAAGGCTTGGAAGCCCCATAAATGATTTTGCTGCATAACCTTCCTCATTCGTTAACAGCGTCAGGGCGATGAGTGATGCAAAAAGAAAGAGTTGTGCCTTACTAAAAAATATTTTCCTCACAGTCGCGATGAATTCTTAAGGTTGAGTGCTGTAATAGTGCTCTGCAAATGTAAAATGTTTTTTCAGTTCACCGGCAAATTGTGCAGTCTCCTCAAGCATGGGCAGATGACCCAGATCCATGAATTTTGCCAGGTTGGTTGGCACCGTTGAGACGGTTTTGCGTCGCTCGTAGAGCGTCACGGTGCCTTCGGGGGGAATGGTATGATCAGCCATTCCCACACAGCAAAGCAGGGGTGATGAGATTGCAAGTACATGGCGGGTATAAGCTCTCAGTACCTCACGGTCAATCGAAAATCTTCCAACGGCATTGGTTGCGTCTTTATCAGATTGGGTGAAGTCTTCAATCAGCACATCCTGATATTCAGCCGGAATTTCTTTGGTTGCCGCCCGTCTGATAAATATGCCGCGTAATGGTTCAGAAAGAAAAAGAGAGCGAAAATTGAGGGAAAGATCAATCAGTCCACCAAGCATAAACAGGCCAAATGAGGTCATCACAGTCTCTTCAAAAATTCCACAGGCAATGATGGTCGCCGATACCAGTGCCTCGGGATATCGAAGGCAAAGTTCTGTTGCCACCATTCCTCCCATAGAGTGGCCGACGATATGCAACGTTCTTGAACTGTTGAGTCCGAGATGCTCTATCAGCTCACTTGCCTCATCAGAAAAGCCCTGAATCGTCAAGGTTGGAGTATACCCTTTGATGATTGTTTTTCCTGTGCCACTCTGATCATAGGTGATACAGCGATAATCCTTCGAGAGTACCTCTACCAGCGGTCTCCAGTAACGGGATGATATTGCCCAACCATTGACAAAGAGGATTGCCGGCTTCTCTCGTCCTGAAGGATCGTTCTCCTCCGTATCTTCATAGGAGAGCTTGCAGCGGGCTAAGGCTAAATAACTCATGAGGAATTTCTGAATGGGTTTCGTGCTGAAACTAAGGATGACAATATAAAACATATAATAACTTTTCTTCAGTCTTCCAGAACCTTGTGGACAAGAGGAGGTTTTGCGACTCTGTTGCTCAATTGCTACATTGTTATCCCGGAAAAGAAAAAGAGTCTGTTTTTATCTTTTAACCGTCACCATTATGCTTGCGCCATTCTCTCTTCTTGTTGAGTTTATTCTTCATGTAGACAAGCATCTTCAGCTTCTTGCCACAGAGTATGGCCTTTGGCTATATTGCATTCTGTTTGTTATTGTTTTTTGTGAAACCGGGTTGGTTGTTACACCATTTCTGCCTGGTGACTCACTTCTGTTTGCTGCCGGTTCATTGGCCTCTATGCCAGGTTCCTCGCTTGATCCCCATTTTCTTTTTCTTCTCTTTTTTGTTGCAGCGGTACTGGGTGATACCCTTAACTACCAGATTGGTCACAAGCTTGGGCCCAAAGTTTTTCAGTACGAAAATTCCCGTTTTTTTAATACCGGGCATCTTGTCAAGACCAATGCTTTTTTTGCAAAATATGGTGGCAAGACCATCATCATCGCTCGTTTTGTGCCCATTATCAGAACGTTTGCCCCATTTGTTGCCGGTATTGGTGCCATGACCTACAGCAAATTTATTGTTTTTAATGTTGTGGGTGCGCTGCTATGGGTTGGCCTTTTCTGCTATAGTGGCTATCTTTTCGGGCAACTCCCTTTTGTGCAGCAGAACTTCAAGTTGCTGATCTTTGCAATTATTGTAGTTTCTCTATTCCCACCGGTACTTGAGTATCTGAAGCACAGGCTTGGTCGGATGTAGGTTGTTCAAAAGTGTGTGCAAATTGTTGATAACTTGTTGACGCATTGTTTGATGCTTGAGTTTTTTTGTTCCGAATGTCTCTTTCCCAACGAGCCTCTTTTTTAGTTATAATTTTATTATTAAATAAGTTAATAGGGTAAAAAAGATTTATTATCCCTTTTGTGTCTCATTTCCGGTGATCTGCTGTTTTCTGGTTATTAACAGGGTAAATGTGGATAACTCCTCATCAGGGAAGTGGATGAAGGTACAGCGGGGTTCAAGAAAATGGAGAAAGACCCCGGTTCCTGAAAAAAGAGTACGATAAAGTCGTGAGATTTTTTTATAATCACTACCTTTTTCCAAGTACTTCGGCGTATAGCGCAGCCTGGTAGCGCACTTCCTTGGGGTGGAAGGGGTCGTGGGTTCGAATCCCGCTACGCCGACTCTCTTACCTGCATGATATTATCCTTTCTGTTCTGTATATTTTGTCCATGAATACTCTGGAAAAATTACAGATTCTGTCGGGCGCAGCCCGTTACGATGCTTCTTGTGCTTCGAGTGGGAGCAAGCGTGAATCCGCATCTGCAGGGTTTGGCAATGCCTCTCAGAGTGGAATCTGTCACTCCTGGGCCGATGATGGCCGCTGCATCTCTCTTTTGAAAATTTTGCTCTCCAATGATTGTCGTTACGACTGCGCCTATTGTGTCAATCGTTCATCTCATCCTGTTCAGCGAGCTTCATTTACTGCCAAGGAGGTTGTCGATCTTACGCTCGGGTTTTATCGTCGCAACTACATCGAAGGGCTTTTTTTAAGCTCTGCTGTGATGCAGAGTCCCGATGTCACCATGGAACGTATGGTCAGGGTTGTGGAGGCCTTGAGGAGGGAAGAGCAGTTTGGCGGTTATATTCATCTGAAAATTATTCCGGGGTGCAGTAGTGAACTTGTTCGGAAAGCCGGACTGTATGCCGATCGTGTCAGTGTCAATATTGAGCTTCCCTCACAAGTCTCCCTTCAGCGACTTGCCCCCCAAAAAGAGAAAGCTGCTATTCTGGAGCCAATGGCGCTTGTCGGTCGGGAGATTGCCTCAAACCTGGTTGAGCGTCAAATGAGCCGCAAGGCACCACGATTTGCCCCTGCAGGTCAGAGCACTCAGATGATTATTGGCGCCAGTCCCGAAAATGATTTTCAGATTCTCCGTCTCTCGCAGGGACTTTATAAAAAAATGAATCTCAAGCGGGTCTACTACTCGGCTTATGTGCCGGTCAGTGATGATAATCGTCTTCCTGTTCTTACATCTCCTCCTTTGCTGCGCGAGCATCGTCTTTACCAGGCCGACTGGCTTCTGCGCTTTTACGGTTTTTCAGCCGAAGAGATACTTTCTGACGATCTTCCTTTTCTGGATGAAACCTTTGATCCCAAAACAGCATGGGCTCTGCGTCATCCGGAATTTTTCCCTGTTGAGATTAATCGGGCCGACTACGCTACGTTGTTGCGCGTGCCGGGTATTGGTGTTACCTCCGCCAGACGCATTATTGCAGCGCGTCGTTTTTCGGCAATTACTCCGGAAGGGATGAAAAAAATCGGGGTGGTGATGAAACGGGCGAAATACTTTATCACCAGTACAGAGCGGGCTTTTGAAAAAGTTGACCAAAATTCGCTTCGTATCCATCAGCAACTTCTGCTTGGCGAAGCAGCAGTTGTGCCGCCTTCCCGACAACTTGTTCTTCCAGGTCTTTACCTCTCATAACCATGAAGCGATATCTCTATGACGGTACTTCGGAGTCTCTTTTTTCTGCAATCTCATGGATTCTTGAAGAGGAGGCCGAACCTGAAAAAGTTCTGCTTACAGAGCAGGGGTTAGAGCTGTTCGAAGAGGGCTTTTTTATCAAGGCCAATACAGGTCAGGCTGAGTTGTTTTTTCAGCGACTTTGTCAACGTGCACCTGATTCGGCTTATACAATCTCTCTGTTCATGCTTGCCGAAAAGAGGGGGATGGAGAGCAGCCTGCTCAGGTATGTCTCTCTTGCTTTTGCTCATGGTGACAAGGTTAACGGTTACCTGACGCACCCTGCAGTGCGGGATATTGTTTCCATTGCAAAGAGGGCCAGGCGAGAGCTGCATCGAATGAAGGGGCTTCTCCGGTTTGAAGAGCTTCAGGATGGCGCATATCTTGCCAAAATGGAGCCCGACCATAATCTTATTCAACCGCTGGCCTCCTGGTTTCGGACGAGACTGAGAGCGCAAAACTGGTTTCTTTATGATGTGAAGCGTCGCACGGCAGCCTGCTGGAGCAATGGCATGCTTCAGTTTGGTACAATTGACAAGTTTTATATTCCCGCTCTCTCTGAAGATGAAAAAAGGGTTCAGGTTCTCTGGCAGACGTTTTTCAAGACCATTGCTCTTCAAGACCGTAAAAACCTGGGATTACAAAAATCAAATATGCCGATGAAGTATTGGAAGTACCTGACGGAGATGCAGGCTTAGCGAGCTTTTTGCGTAAAAATGTTTTTTTGGGCTCTATTTGCAGTATTCGTTTTGAGTTCTTAAAAAAAGGTTAAAAAGAAATTTTGCTGCTCTCTTTAAAATTTCTTATGTTTGGGCGTGCGTTTACTGGTTTGGCGGATTGTTGAAAGACTATCACATGGCTCTATCGGTTCCACCTGTTGACAAGGCGGTGGCGGCGCAAACGGGGATATCATCTAAGTCATAGTAATCCATGTAAACGGTAATAATTATATGAAAACCTCATCTCAGGTATCTGCTCTGGTAGTTGCTTTTTTCTGTACAGCCCCTCAGCTTCTCAATGCAGCACCAGAGCCTGCGAGAGCCGAGCTGCGTGCCAAGTATGATCTTGTTCAGGGAAAGAAAGTATACGAAAATACTTGTGCGGCCTGCCACAGCAGTGGGGTTATGGATGCACCAGTGTTTTGTGATATCACGGCATGGAAGCCAAGAATTGCTAACGGAATGGAGGTTATGGTGAAGCATGCTACAGAAGGATTTAATAACATGCCATCGAAGGGCGGCATGGAGACACTGACCGTGGCTGAAGCTGGCAACGCTGTTGCATATATGGTCGATCAGTGTTTGACTCATTAAGTTTATTGTACGTTTCAGTGGGTAATGAGGGGCGGGCGGATGTATTACTTTGGTGAGTTACAAGTTGATTTAACAAGTTTCTAGTTCATCACACTTTAAATAATGACGAGCAAAACAAAGGAGAGAGTTATGAGTGTCAGAAAAAATATTCTTTTAGCAGCAAGTTGTATCGGGATCATGGCGGTGACAGCACCCAAAGAGGGAGCAGCGGTTCCTGCGTATGCCAGGCAGGTAGGAATGTCCTGTACGGCTTGCCACTTCCAGAGATACCCGCAGCTCACCCCGTTTGGAAGGGCATTCAAGTCAAATGGATACTCCCAGAAAGGCAAGCAGATGACGATTGAGGATACCAACCTCTCACTGCCAACAACGCTTAATGCTAGTCTAGTTTCAAAGTTCAGGTTCCAGAAGACCAATGGTACTGACAATGCAGATCCACTCAACATGGGTGAGTTGCAGGTACCTGATGAGGCTATTCTTTACCTTGGCGGAAGGGTTGGAAAAAATATCGGTTTCCAGGCTGAAATCTCTCTTGCTGGCGGTGCTAACTTGACTGGTTTCAAGATGCCTTTTGTCTTCCCTGTGGACAAAGATTACACCGTCAGTGTTATACCATTCATCACAGATGCCCAAGGGCCTGCTTACGGATTTGAGCTGTTGAGCACAGGCGCTGTTGAGTATGCCCGTCCGTTTGAGCATCTTGATGAGACCTCTGCCCAGCAGTATCTCAGGAGTCAAGATCCTAACCGAAATGCGGCGACTGGGTTGGCCCTGGTTGCTTTCCACAAGTATGGGTATTTGAGTTATACTCCTTATGTTGTCGGGTTCACAAGCACTGCGCCTCGTCAATTTATGAGCTATGTGAGAGGTGTCGTTATTCCTGAAAAAATTCACAATTTTGATGTTGCTGCTGGCTTCCAGCTCTGGAAAGGTGACTCCAAGACTGATACCGGGGCAGGACCGGTGTTGAACACTGTTGATGCGTGGGCTCTTGATGCCCAGGCTCAGGGAAAGTATGGTGATTACCCTCTGGGTGTTTATCTCTCTTATGGCAGCGCGGCTGGATCGGGTACGTCTGTCAACATTTATAACTCAGAGCCTAACAGCAGAAAAGCTTTTGCTATCGCTACTGAACTTGGTCTGGTTCCATCAAAATTCTCGGTTGGATTGGGCTACAGAATTGCTAACAGTGGTCTTGGTGGCAGTGATTCTGAAAATGCCTTTACTTTGGGCGGGAACTATCACGTTGCAAAGAATGTCACTTTCCAGTTGAATCACAGCTTCTACTCTTATGGTGCGGATGCCAAAGCAGCACTCGCTCTAGGAAGTGGTGACCAGAAAACCACCTTTGTCATGTTCAGTGCCTTCTGATGTAACAACTACTCAGTGTAACAGCTAAGGTTTTTGCTTGATTGTGTTCACAGTTCCCAGGAAGCCGGATTAATCCTTTAGCTGATTAATCCGGCTTCCTGGTTTTGTTTTGAACCGTGTACACAACAAAATAACGTTAAAACATCAGGCGAAGCGCAAGAAAAAGAGCAGACCAGACTACGACCGCTCTCCACTCTCTCGCTGTCAACATGTTGACAGATATTTGCAGGATTCTCTCATCAAATCCCCTGGCGCTCATTGCCCGGTAGATCCTCTCTGCGCGGTTATGAGATCGCAGGAGCAAGGAGCCAAGAAGCAATGCTGTGTTACGGATACCTTTACCTTTGTTTCCAAAAGAGCGGCTATCTCTTGCTCTTTGTATTGAAACAGCCTCCTCCCGTATCACGGAGAGATAACGGTTCAGTAATATTAACTGTGTCACCAGTATTTCTGGCAAGCCCAAGGCAGACAATGCGTTGCAGATGCGGTAAAAGGGCAGGTACTGTGTTATTGCCAGTATTCCGGCTATGATGATGGAGGTTTTTGCAACAATCACTGTGGCGGAAAGCATTCCACCGGTGATTGTCATTCCGTGCATGAGAAGCCGGGGAGTACGATCCAGATAGAGGTTGCCTGCTGCCATGAAAAGTATAAAAGGGGAGTGCAGGAGCTGTCGCTTGACAATGACTTTGGCTGGGACTTTTGCAAGAGTTATAACAAAAACAGGGAAAGCGGCAAAGGGAATAACCTCTTCAATATTGAATTTTGGAATGGAGAGTACCGAAACAATAAAGAGAGTCGTAACAAGAACTGCAACCCTGTCACTCTTCTGAAAAGGGGCAAGCGATGGTTTAATTGCAGGGCGATCAAGAGCATTGGAGACGACACTATTCTTCATACACACATTTTTCTCTACGGATTTTTTCTGCCGAGCGCCATCCCTGTTACTCCAGCGGTAACGAGCACTGCCAGAGTGCCGACAATTCCGGCAAAAGTAGTTTCGATTTTGAGAGTGGAACTCTCTGCGTATTTATTTTCAAGAGCAGGTTCCGATTTTTTGAGAGAGTAATCGGGAAAGAATGCAAGCCGTTGTTGAACAAGATAAAACAGCTCATGCAGTGTCTTGTCACTGTTGTGCATCTCCCCACTTCGGTTCACCTTTTTCACTGACCACTCAAGTCCATCAGGGTGAGATGACGCAAACCATGGACCGATCCCTCCAATCAGCAGTGCTGTAATGGTCAATATGGTAAGGAGAGTGCGCGGTTGTTCTGAAGGTTCTTCTCTTTTGAGCGGGCCTGGTTCCGTTCTTGCTACAAAAGAGACCACGGCCCAGGTTGCCACTCCCTCGACGACCCCGATCACACAATGGATTGGAAGCATAAAGAGGGCAAAAATATTGAATGGCAGTTCGGTGATGCCCGAGAGTGTCGTTTGCAGTATCACTGAAAATGATCCCAATAAGACTCCCGCTGTTGCCGCAGTTATGCATCCAGCAGCATGTCGTCGGGGAGAGTCGCTCTTTCCGGCAAGAAGACGATAGATGAAAGGGTATGCAATATATGCCGGGAAAAAACCAAGATTAAAGATATTACAGCCCAGGGCCATCACCCCGCCATCTGCAAACAAAAGACTTTGAATGATGAGTACAGATGCAAGGGTTATAAATGCACGATAAGGCCCGAGCAGCACCGCCAACAGCAATCCTCCCCCAAGGTGTCCGCTTGAACCTGTGCCGGGGATGGTAAAATTGATCATCTGGGCAGCAAAGACAAATGCTCCGAAGACACCCATGAGCGGGATTTTGGTTTTGTCGTTTTCTGCCTTAATTTTTTTCGCAGAATATCCGACAAGCGCTCCGCTTACTATCCAGAAGGCTGCCCCTACAAGGGGTGACACCAAGGCATCTGCCATGTGCATGATGGTTCTTCTCCTGCTGAATTATTGAAATGGCATCGTTGTCATCGTTGGTCTCTTCCTCTCTCTAAAAGCGGGTTGTTATTCCAGCAAGTAGAGTGGTCTGTGTCTGTCCGTTTTTAAGGCCAAGGTCAAGATCCAGATGGTCTGAAACAGAGTAGATGAATCCGCCAAGAAAATAGGCTGGATGAGTTATAGCAACCCTTGTTTCGGTTCTGTCAATACCGCAATCGAGCACAGAGCGAAGATTGCTGGAGAGGTTAAGCTCCGTGGCAAACGAAATATGCCAGATATTGTTGCTTGACTCCTCGTTTATATTGGGATTGTGGGTATAACCAAGATTACAGTGCAGAGCACCCAGTCGACCCTGGTGTGTTGCTATTGCAGTGACTCCCTCTGATAATTTTCCTCGTCCAAATCCTCTTTTGGAATCACCAGTTGGTATCGAGACTACTGGCTTTACCGCAAGACTTATTCCATCTTCAGATGTCAGAGGTCTCCATTTGAGTTCAAACGTTACATCACTGACACCGTATTCACTTATCCTTGTGATGTCATTGTCTTGCATGCTGTTCCATTGCCAGGGCAATGCAATTGTGATATCTAAATTATCTGCAATACCGCATGAAAGGGTTTGGGTAAGGGTAGAGAGGGTTTCCCTTGTGCTTACTCCATGAATGCTCTGCTGGTTATTGGAGAATTCGCCCTTGACCTCAAGCTGGAATTGCCGTGTCCCCTGAGTGGCGGTATCATCGGTGATAAGAGGGTAAGCGCCGAAAGCGTTTGAGTAAAGAAGTAGCAATGCTCCAATGCTCCATCTCTTTTGAAAGAAAGTCAACATGTGCGCCATAGTGATTTCACCTCTCTTTATAAAGGAGTGTCATCAAGCTACTATTCATGTCCCTCAAGTCCAATTTTTTTGTGAATCTGACACACAAAAAAACATCGTCCTCAATATTTTGCCCCCGAAACTAAAAAGACACCCGGATTGAGCTGTTTGACGACAGCCATTTCCTGTGGTCTCCAAAAAAAATGTAAAGATCCTGAGGCGCGCAAAAGAGGAGACTTGTTGCCTTACCTTTATAAAAAGATGGACCGGCTGGGAAGCCGGTCCATGATTCGAAATTGAAAATAAAAAGCTTATGACGCAATGGTGCCCATCAGCTTTTCATGAATTGCCGCCGCGGCAGTTCTTCCAGCGCCCATAGCCAGAATGACTGTCGCACCACCGGTCACAATGTCGCCTCCAGCATAGACATTTTCCTTTGAGGTGGCCATGGTGTTGATATCGACAACAATGGTATCGCGCTTGCTGACGTTGATATCAGGAGTTGTCTGCTTGATAAGCGGGTTTGAACCGTTGCCAATTGAAATGACAGCCATGTCAATCGGTAGAATAAACTCGGAATCTTTGATGGGTACAGGGCGGCGTCTTCCGGAATCGTCCGGCTCCCCAAGCTCCATTTTCAGGCACTTTGCGCCGGTAAGCCACTGCTGATCATTTCCTATAAATTCCAGCGGGTTCATGAGCATGAGGAATTCAACACCCTCTTCCTTTGCATGATGCACCTCCTCCCTGCGGGCAGGCATCTCCGCTTCAGAACGACGATATACGATAGAGGCATGTTTTGCTCCAAGTCGCTTTGCGGTGCGGACGGCATCCATGGCGGTATTACCACCGCCAAAAACGGCCACATTTTTACCCTGACAGTTAAAGACGGGAGTATCGCTTTCAGGAAAATCGTATGATTTCATCAGGTTTACTCTCGTCAAAAACTCATTGGCCGAGTAAACGCCAACCAGATTTTCTCCTGGAATGCCCATAAACCAGGGCAGCCCGGCGCCGACACCGATAAAGACAGCATCAAAACCCTCCTCTTCAAGAAGCTCATCAACCGTGACCGAACGGCCTGCAACAGCATTGGGCACAAAGGTAATGCCAAGCTTTTTCATTCCCTCGATTTCAGTTTGAACAATGGTTTTGGGAAGACGGAATTCCGGGATGCCATACATCAGCACACCACCAAGTTCGTGCAGTGCCTCGAAAACAGTCACTGCATGGCCAAGCTGGGCGAGGTCATTGGCGCAGCTCAGACCGGCCGGGCCACTGCCAATGATTGCAACTTTTTTGCCAGTAGGTGCTTGCACGGCCGGTAACTCAATATTTCCGGATTCTCGTTCATAGTCGGCGGCAAATCGTTCGAGATTGCCAATGGCAACCGATTCGCGTTTTTTGGTCAGCACACATACTTTTTCACACTGGTCTTCCTGTGGACAGACCCTTCCGCACACTGCCGGTAGAACACTGTCTTCCTTGATTTTTTTTGCAGCACCAAGAAAATCGCCTTCAGCAATCATCTTGATAAACTGGTCAATTTTGATGTTGACCGGACAACCTTTGATACATGCAGGGTCCTTACACTGTATACATCGTAGCGCCTCCTTCTGTGCGAGTTCAGGCGTATAGCCAAGGTTGACCTCGCGGAAATTTTTACTCCTTGCGTCCGGTTCCTGTGCAGGCATGAGCTGGCGAGGTATGGCGAGGCGTTCTTTGGTCGTTATAGATTGTTGCTCCATAGTGATCTGTCTTTAAAAAAAGAGAGTTTATTTGTGCAAAAAAAGTTGCTGCCCATTACAAATGAAGGGCATAAACATTATGATTGACGGCACTGTACAGCCAGGAGGTGCTTATACCTTCTTCAGGAGGTTGCATTGATGGACATAGGCTTCTGCTGATTGTTTCTCTTCAGGCAGATAGATCTTGTTACGATCGGTAAGATTTTTAAAGTCAACCTGGTGTGCATCAAACTCTGGCCCGTCAACGCAGGCAAATTTGATTTCATCGTTGACCGTCACCCTGCACCCTCCGCACATGCCGGTACCATCAACCATAATCGGATTCAGGCTTACAACTGTCTGGATATTGTACGGGCGGGTAACCTCGGCAATAGCTTTCATCATCGGGATTGGTCCGATTGCAAGCACATAGTCAATTTTTTTACCCGAGTCAATCAGCTCCTGAAGCTTCTGGGTGACAAAGCCATGAAAACCATAAGAACCATCATCCGTCGTGATATAGGCTTCATCACTGACTGCGCTCATCTCATTCTCAAGAATAACAAGATCTTTGGTGCGGGCACCGTTAATGGTAATCACGTAGTTGCCAGCCTCTTTCAGTGCTACTGCAGTTGGATAGGCAATAGCAGCTCCAACTCCCCCCCCGATGCTCACTGCTGTGCCAAAGTTTTCAATGTGTGATGGTGCACCAAGCGGACCAACAATGTCATTGATGGTGCCACCAGCTTCCTTACGGTTCAACTCCCTGGTTGATTTACCCATTCCCTGAACAATAATGGTGATGGTCCCTTTTTCCGGATCAGAACCTGCGATGGTGAGCGGAACACGTTCGCCGGTCAGACCAACCCTGATCATGACAAATTGACCAGCTTTTCTCTTTTTGGCAATACGAGGAGCCTCAATTTCAATTTTTTTGATATTTTCAGCTAAAAATTGTGCGGAAACAATTTTATACATTGGTTCTTCGATTTCGTATGATGATGGAGACTCGCTGAATTTTATGGTAAGGCGAAAACTTATCATAATAAGAAAAATTATCATCAATAAAAAAATTGACGATAAAAATGATGCACGCTCTGTTGGTAACTATTAATAATTGATCTTACTGCATTTCTAAAGTTTATTCCATGGTTTTTATTGCCGATTATGGCGCAGGAAATCTTCGATCTGTGGTCAAGGCGTTTGAATATCTTGGTGTCAAAGCTGTTGTCAGCAGCGATCCGTCGAAGTTGACCGGTTACACAAAAGTGATACTTCCCGGGGTTGGCGCTTTCGGACAGGCCATTGAGTCTCTCAACACATCGGGTTTTACCGAAGCATTGAAAGAGCATGTCGACAAGGGCGGGCATCTTCTTGGAATATGCCTTGGTATGCAGTTGCTGCTTACTGACAGTGAGGAGATGGGCGCATGGAAAGGGATGGATCTGATACCTGGCAACGTGCGCCATTTTATCAGCGATATCGATAAAATTCCCCAGATAGGATGGAACTCTGTTGATCTACAGAAGGAGAGCCTTTTATTCAGGGGCATTCCAGACCACTCATTTTTTTATTTTGTACACTCCTACTACTGCGAGCCGGAAGCGGCGGATGCCCTCGCTGCAACAACCTGGTTTGCCGGAAAAAACTTTTGCTCGGCCATTGAAAAAAATGGTATTTTTGCTGTTCAGTTTCATCCTGAAAAGAGTTCAGGGGCAGGGTTGCAGATTCTCAAAAATTTTGCCGGATGTTAAAACAGTTTTTTGTTATTTATCATGTTGATTATTCCTGCTATTGACATCAAGGAGGGGAAGTGTGTCCGGCTGACGAGAGGTGATTTCAGCCAGAAAAAGATATACCTTGATAACCCCTCTGATATGGCCATTATCTGGCGAAAGCAGAATGCTAAAATGCTCCATATTGTCGATCTGGATGCTGCGCTTACCGGAGAGATGGTTAATTTTGAGAAGATCAGGGAAATTGTAACGCTGCTTGATATTCCTGTTCAGGTGGGTGGTGGTATCCGCTCGGTTGATGCTGTCAAAAGATATCTTGACATTGGCGTTGGGCGTGTTGTTATTGGATCAGCAGCAGTCACGAACCCCAAACTCATTGAAGAGATCTTGAAAGTATACAGGCCGTCGCAGATTGTTGTTGGTATTGATGCTGAAAACGGCATTCCAAAGATCAAGGGGTGGACGGAGAGTAGTCAGCTTAAAGATTATGATCTGGCCTTACAGATGAAAGCGATGGGAATTGAAAGGGTAATCTACACTGATATCTCTTGTGATGGCATGATGCAGGGGTTTGGGTATGAGAGCACAAAAAGGTTTGCAGAAAAATCGTGCATGAAAATTACAGCATCTGGTGGCGTGACCAGTGTTGGGGATTTAAAAAAACTGGAGGATCTCAGGAACTGTGGAGTAGACTCCGTCATTGTTGGCAAAGCCCTTTATGAATGTAATTTTCCTTGTCAGGAGCTTTGGTACAGTTTTGAAGAGGAGATGACCCTGGATCATAATTTTTCTACCGCACGGAAAAAATAGCGATGTCTGATGTACACTTGCAGCAACAGATCGAAGCTCTTGTCTTTGCCTCTGAGGAGGCTGTTAACCTTCAGACAGTCAGGCATGTTCTTGGTATTGAACTTGATTCTCGTCAGCTTCATGCTTTCCCCGCTCGAAGGGTATTGAGGCAGCTTTATCGGACAATAACCAGGACGAAACCATTGAAACCAATGAAACAGAGCAGCAAAGAGGATGAGGTCAGAATTAACCGCTATCTGGCCTCATGCGGCATAGCATCACGAAGGGCGGCTGATCAACTGGTTCTTGATGGTCGGGTTATGGTTAATGGCCAGGTTATTACTACTCCCGGTATTAAGGTCTCTCCTTCACGTGACGAGGTTATTGTTGACGGGGAGCGCTTTGCCCAGCCAGAGCATCGTAAAGTCTATATCCTTTTCAACAAACCGAGAAATGTTATAACAACAAATAGCGATGAAAAGCAGCGGGAGATGGTGCTTGATTATATAGATGTCAAGGAGCGCGTTTTTCCTGTAGGACGACTTGACCGTAAAACAACAGGTGTTATTTTACTGACAAACGACGGAACGCTTGCTCATAAATTAATGCATCCCTCGTCAAATGTGAAAAAAGAGTATATTGCGGAGCTTTCAGAAAAGTTTACACCAAATTTTCTGGCTCAACTGACAGGAGGCATGCGTTTGAAGGATACCGGGGAAAAAGTCAGCCCCTGCCGGGCAAAAATTCTTGATGAAGGAATGCAGGTGCTGGTGAGCATTCACGAAGGAAAGAACCACCAGGTGAGAAGAATGTTCGAGACCCTCGGTTTTGAGGTTAAACGACTTGAGAGGGTTGCTTATGCGGGCCTTCTGGCAGGAGAGCTCCGGCGGGGCGAATGGCGATATCTGAGCCGCAATGAGGTCCAGGAACTCTATAAATTAGCGGAGAGCCCATAAGCTGTCAGCCGGTTTTGTCAATGTACAGAACCAATATGGCTATGAGTCACATCCTTTTTTTGTTTAAACGTCATGATCTCAGTTTGTTCATGACGTTTTGTTTTTTCATGGTATCCTCTTTTTTTTCCTGTGTGAGCAGGGCTGAAAACAGTGAAGAGGAGAGTATTCAGGCGTTGCTTGATCATGCGGAATCCTCCGCAAGCATTGAGCGGTTGATTGAGTTGACTGAAGAGTTGAAAAAAAATAAAATCCCCCTTAATGAAGCTGGTGTTGATCAACTCCGGCAGTTACCTTGGCTCAACGCCTCCGATATTCATGCTATTCTTCGTTATCGCACGGAGAAAGGGCTCATATCCTCTCTCCAGGAGCTTCAGGCCATTGTCGGCAAGGAGAGTGCGGCCCGTATTGCGCCTTATATCCGTTACAAGAAAGAGCTGCGGCAGCGTCAAACTGCTCTGTCAAAATCGGTAGAGATGGACGGTTCGCTCTATAGTCGTCTCTTTCTGGAGACCACACCAAGAAAAGGCCTGTTGAACGGAAAATATGCCGGAGAGAATTTCAGACTGTACCATCGCGCTGAGTTTTCAGTGCCCCATGTGTCGGTCAGTCTGTTGCAGGAAAAGGATATCGGAGAGCCTGATATTGCTGATTTTAGCTCACTGAGCATACATGTCTTTGATCTTGGGTTTCTTGACAATGCTGTTTTTGGCAACTATAAGCTGAATTATGGTCAAGGGTTGCTTGTTGGCCAAGGGAGATATTTGTCGAAAGGGGGTGATCCATCTGCTGGAGTAAGGCTCACTTCCAGGCAGTTATTGCCCTACACTTCCAGCTCTGAATTTGGTTTTTTTCAGGGTATTGCCACAACAGTGAAGGCAAATCCTTTTGATGTTACCGCGTTTTATTCCACAAACCATCTTGACGCTGTTATCAATAATGCAGGGATCATTTCCAGCTTTGGCACATCCGGTTATCATCGTACCGAACTTGAAATTGCGCGGAAAGATAATATAACTGAAACGGTCGTGGGTGCCACTCTTCTCTATCATTATCAGGCGGGTCTTTATAGTGGGAGAGCAGGGGCAAGTGTTCTCGCCTTCAACTATCCAACTCCTTTTGATGCGCTTGATCCTGATGCAGCTTTGAGCGGAATCTCTGCAGGAACGCTTTATAGTGTAGAGACAGGCCTCTCCAACGGCAAGGTAAGCCTCTTTACCGAGACGGCATTTTCAGAGCACCCAAAAGATGTTTCATGGATTGCCGGGGCTGAATTCGAAATATTGCCAGGTATAAGCGGAGTCGTAGCCAGAAGAGTGTATGGGGTTCATTATTTTTCTCCTTTTGCGGGAGCGTTTGCTGAAAGGGGAGATGGTGCCTCGAATGAAAATGGATATTACCTTGGTGTGAATACCAGAGTACATGATCGGCTTTTGATTGGAGCATATTATGACCAGTTCACCTTTCCGGTGCTGGGCAGCCACTGCCAATATCCCTCTGACGGCAACGATGCACGACTCTTCATGAACTGGAAACAATCTTCATGGCTTGCGTGGAACCTTCAGTTTCAGCACAAATATAAGGAGGAGCAAAAAAATCAGGGCACGTCAACTCTTGCTTTCTGGACACCTCTTCCTCTGGTTACCAATCGCCTTCAACTCGATTGTGATCTGGCTTTTTCAGGGCACTTTCGGTTGAAAAGCAGGGGAGAGGTGAAACATGTGGTCAAAAAATATCTTGCCGGAGATCAACTCTTTAATGGAAGTATGGTGTACCAGCAGGTTGGGTACAATGCCGGGAGCTATGGCCTGAAAGGGCGTTTCACGCTTTTCAACACCACCGATTACGATGCGGCGATCTATGCCTATGAGGACGATCTTCCCTTGACATCAAGTCTTGGTGTGTACGACGGGCGAGGGAAATCACTTTTTCTTTTAGCAACATGGCAGGTGATGAAACAGATGAAACTCGGTGCGCGATTTGAGACGACCTGGTACGATGATCGCGCTGTGTACAGCAGTGGCAATGATGAGCGGGCAACCAATGCGCCCGGTTCATTTCATCTTGGCTGTATGCTGTCGTTCTGAAGGGAGTTGTGTGCTTATTCGTGACCGGCAGCCCTTTCCAGTCGATCTCTTATCGCTCGGCCAAGCCCCTGAACTGGTGGCTGTTCGCAGTAGATATGACGAATGCCTTCGGCATCGCAGTGACGGAAAAAGCTAAAGAGCTCCCGGCCATACTCTTCGAGACTTTCGCAGAGCTTGAACAGTGAAACACCTTGTGGAGGTTCTGACTGGCCGATATAGGCCGATAATGGTGCGATATCCATGTTTTCATTGGGATGGTAAAGGATAATTGCCGCCTTGGGGGCATAATGGGGGTATTTCAGCCCGGGGCTTTTCGGGGGAGCCTCTTTATCGGTTGTCGCCTGTGTTACAATGGCAGGAACGATGGCCTGTAATTGTTCCAGAGTGATGGCGCCAGCTCTTAGCAGGAGAGGATGTGAGCCGGAACAGTCAACAATGGTGGACTCCAGGCCGATTGCACTCGGAGTGCCACAGAGCACACAGTCAATTTTGCCCTCAAGATCTTCGTAGACTGCCTCCCAACTGGTGGCGCTGGGTAGTCCAGAAAGATTTGCCGAAGGGGCGGCTACCGGACAGTGAGCGAGGCGAAGAAACTCCCGGGCAACCGGATTGAGCGGGCATCGAATGCCAACGGTTTGCAAGCCAGCAGTGACGGTCTCGGGTACACAGTGATTTTTGTTCAGTACCAGCGTCAGCGGCCCCGGGAAAAAGTGTTCAATCAGCTTTTGTGCATCAAAATTAACCTCATTGGCTACATTTGCGAGCTGTATTACATGAGAGATATGAACAATAAGCGGATTATCGCCAGGACGTCCTTTTGCCCGGAAGACTTGCCTGATAGCTTCTTGATGGCAGATTCCCGCCCCAAGGCCGTAAACCGTTTCTGTTGGAAAGGCAACAACCCCTCCTCTGTTGAGAATTGCTGCAGCCTCCTCGGCTGAATTGGTAAGAATTGTGTGCATAAACGGTTTTGTGGAGGAAACGATACTCATAAAAAGAGTCTGCTGCAGAGTACGCCGACGCTTGCGCTGACAAGAGGTATCGAAAGATTGTCATCAATTTTAAATTCACCGATACGCACCATAAACGCCTCTGTTACCGTTGCTGCAATCGCCATTGCAAGTCCGATAAACAGATTAAGGCCCGGTACTACCGTAATAATACATAAGGCAGAGAGGAAAAAAGCGCCACTACCCTCCATGCTCTTTTTGCCAAACCTGTGTTTTCCCATAATTTTTCCCGTAATCGCAGCCAGTGTATCGGAAATAGCAACCATTGCAAATGCTGTAACCGCAATTATTTTAGGGAAAAAAAGCACCAGAAGAAGTGCAGCCATGACGATGTGGGTCGCACCATTCAGATACGCTTTGTTGCCCTGCAACTCATGGGTTCTCAACATGGAGTCAAATGTATTATGATACCATACAGCGACCGGAGTAGAGAAATTTTTCAAAAGGTCAATCAGAAAAAACCCTGAAAAGAGTGGTACAAGCAAACACAGCGCCAGCTCTCTGCTGATAAACCAGTAGATTACCGGAATTGACAGGGAAGAGAGGTGAATTGCCTTTCGAGCAATTTCATAGCGAAGTCCCAGTCTGTCGGTCTCTTCCATGCTCATAGGGAGTGCTGTGTAAAATGGTAAAATATGCGCCGAAAAGATGGTTTGCATTACCCGATCTCAGTTCTGGAATATACACTGAAATCTTTGCAAGATGAAAAGGTATGCAGTGCACTCTTCTCCGGTTGCTCGATTTTCTGTTACCGATCGGTTGATCAACCCTCTCTTGTTTTTCCTTTTCCATCTCAAAACATGTATTTTGTCACGCTTTATTTAATTGAGTTCAGACCATATCTATGACGACTGAAAAACTACGGATAGCCGCTATTGACCTTGGCACCAACTCTTTTCACATGATTATTGTGGAAGAGTGCAGGGAAAAGGGTCTTGTTGAGATTGACCGGGTCAAGGATATGATTTGCATTGGTCGTGGCAGCATTTCAACAAAAATGCTTGATGAAAGGGCGATGCAATCGGGTGTTGCGGCGTTGAAGAATTTTCTTGTCCTTGCAGCACAACATGGTGTTGCACCCGAGAATGTGCTTGCTTTTGCTACAAGCGCTATTCGGGAAGCAAAAAATCGGGGAGATTTTCTCCGCATGATCAGGGCAGAGACTGGCCTGAAAGTCAAGGTGATTTCAGGAAAGGAGGAGGCGGAGTTTATCTATTATGGCGTGCGTAACGCGGTGAAGATTGGCAAAACTGCAGATCTTCTTTTTGATATTGGCGGGGGATCGGTAGAGTTTGTGCTCGTAAACAAGAACGGGGTGCAGCTTCTCGAAAGCCGAAAAATTGGGGTGGCAAGAATGCGTGAACGGTTTGTCACCAGTGAACCAATTCCTGCTCATGAAATCAAGATGCTCGAACAGTTTTTTGGGGCAGAGATGGTTTCGGCGGTTGAAAAAGCCGCAGAGCTCAAGGTGAGCAGGGCGATAGCCTCCTCTGGTACTGCCCAGAATATCGCACGCATGATCCACTCGATGCACGGCAGACCGAGCGACGGCTCTCTCAACAATAGCGTCTTTACACGAAAAGAGTTTCAGGCGCTGTACAAGCTGGTGCTCCCGCTTGGCGCGGCAGAGCGGAGGAAAATGACCGGACTTGATGAAAAGCGGGTTGATCTTATTGTTCCTGGCCTGATTCTTGTTGACATGATTTTCAGGCTCTTCAAGCTTGAGCAGATCGTGATTTCAGATTCAGCTTTGCGGGAGGGAATGGTGCTGCACTACCTGAAACGCCATAGCCGAGCTGCCGAAAATCCTGTTGGTGAGGTGGCACCTGATATCAGGAGTGAGAGCGTTTATGAACTGGGGTTCCGTTGCGACTGGGATCGTGAGCATGCAGAGTATATTGCATGGCTCAGTCTGCAGTTGTTTGACAAGCTGGCAACGCAGCACCAGCTTGAACAGCCTTATCGCGAATTGCTGGAATATGCCTCCTTGCTGCACAATATAGGAGCATTCATTTCGATCACCTCTCATCACAAGCATAGTCAGTATATTATTCTGAATGGTGAGCTTCGTGGATTTTCACCCTCCGAAATCGAAATTATGGGCCACGTCGTTCGTTATCATCGAAAATCGACCCCTTCAGAGAAGCATACATCCTATAGTCTACTCAAGCCGACTCATAAACGGGCGGTTGATGTGCTTTCTGGTATGCTTCGCCTTGCCAATGGTCTTGAGCGTGGCCATCGTCAGAATATTCAGAGCATTGATGTTGTCGTCAGAGGCGGGGTGATTACACTTCGGCTCACAACGCATTTTGAGCCAGATATTGAGATATGGGCTGCCGACCAACTGAAACCGTGGCTTGAGAATGTCTTGCAAAAAACAATTCATATTGAGACGGCATAAGATGATAAAACCGCTCTCGTTTACATCTTTTGCTGCAACCCTTTCAAAGGAGGGGGCACTTTGGTTTGAATCCGCCTTTTGTAAGGACAATGGCGGGGCGCTGCTTTTTTCGGAGCCGATTGAGCTTCTTACCCTTGCCTCTCCTGCTGTTATCAAGCCTTTTTTTGAAAGACTGGAAAAGATGCGTGATCAGGGCTATTTTCTTGCTGGATGGCTCTCTTATGAAGCCGGTTACGGATTTGAGCCAACCTCTGGTATGGGCTTTGCACAAACAGTTGCCCCTGATACACCTCCGCTGGCTTGGTTTGGGGTGTATCGGGAGCCTCAACGTTTTTCTCCGGAAGAGGTCAAACAGCTTTTTCATGGCACTGCCAGGGTTAGCACGAGCTTGCTTTCATTCAGCCTCTCTGAAGAGGAATATGCTGCAAGCATAGAGTTGATAAAGGCGCAGATTGCGGAAGGAAATGTTTATCAGGTTAATTTTACCGGTCGTTATCACTTTTTTGTTGATGGTTCCGCGCAAGATCTTTTTATGGCTTTAAGGGGTATACAGCCCCATTCGTATACCGCTTTTCTCAACTGTGGCAGTCGAACCATTCTCTCTTTTTCGCCAGAGCTTTTTTTTGCCAGGAGGGGTAGCGTTCTTGAAACCATGCCGATGAAGGGAACTGCACCCAGGGGTCGCTCTCTAAAGGAGGATAGTTTTCTGAGGGAGAGGCTTGGTCGATGCAGCAAAAATCTGGCCGAAAATCTGATGATTGTTGATCTTTTGCGCAACGACCTCGGCAGGATATGCAAACCTGGTTCAATCGAAACCAGTGACTTGTTTGCAACTCAAACATGGCCGACGCTCCATCAGATGGTATCGACCATAAAGGGAGAGTTATCTTCAGATATTACGCTGTACGAGCTTTTCCGGGCGCTCTATCCTTCCGGTTCAATAACCGGAGCGCCAAAAATAAGCGCCATGAAGCTGATTCAGAGTCTTGAAGCTGAGCCAAGGGGAATCTACACCGGCAGCATCGGCTATATATCACCCGATCGTGACATGGTTTTTAATGTGGCCATTCGTACTGTCGAACTTTCTGGAACTGTTGGGCTTTATGGTTCGGGCAGTGGTATTGTCTGGGACTCCGACGCACAAGAAGAATATCGGGAGTGCCAGCTCAAGGCTAAAATTCTTGCGACTGCAGCCATCCAGGATTTTGAGCTGTTTGAAAGTATTCTCTGGAATGGCGGCTATCTCTGGCTTGAAGAGCATCTCGAACGACTTGCATCATCGGCTCTTGCTCTGGGGTCTCTCTGTGACTTGTCAATGGCCCGTTTGGTACTGGAAAAGCTTGAGAGTGTGCTGTGCCTCTCCGGCAGTCGGTTCAAAGTCAAGCTTACTCTCTCTCGTGATGGTGTGTTCAGCACGACAAGTGAGGCGATTGTCTCTCTCCCTTCTGGTGAGCCTTTACTGCTTTCACTTTCATCTCGACCTGTCGACTCTTTGCAATGGCAACTTTACCATAAAATTACAGCAAGGGAGCTGTACAACAGGGCTTACGATTGTGCACGACAGCAGGGCTATGACGAGGTCATTTTTGTTAATGAGCGAGATGAGGTGACTGAAGGGGCAATCAGCAATCTTTTTATCCGCAAGGGGCGATATTTTTATACACCACCACTTCATTGTGGTCTGCTGAATGGTATTTTCCGTCGATACTTTCTTGCTGCCAGGCCATGGGTTATCGAAAAAGTGCTGACCGTTCAGGAGCTGAAAGAGGCAGATATGGTGTATGTTGCCAATTCGGTAAGAGGTCTGAGAGCCGGTTTGTTTATGTCTTTATAGGGCTTATGGGACTTATGAGAGCTATGGGACTTATCAGTCTTGAAAAAAACAACCAATTGAAGGAACTCCAAAATAACCCTATATTCACCCAATAAACCTCTTCAATATATTACTGTTTACCTACCATGCGCGATCACACTCCTGATTTTGTAATGCATGAGCTTACTGAGGACAACAAAGTGCTCATCTGCCAGACTGTGCAGCAGCTTCTGGAAAAACTGGCCAGTGACGGCAAGCTTACCTCAGATGCCCTGCTTGAATTCTGGGTTGAAGTTCCTGGGCTCAAGCGTTCCAGGGGAACATTCAGGGGAGGATTCTTGATGCCCGACAGTTTCATCTATCTCAGCGACTATTTTAAGCCCGAACAGGGAGGGTTGAAAGCTGGAGAGGCTTATGCTGGCTCTCTTGAAAAGGTCTGGGATGATCTGCTTGACGAACTTTATTATCAAATTGAAATATTCACTTCCCCGGTATCAACAGGCAAGGGTGTAGCGCTGGAGCTCTGGGCAGGAAATCGGCAGCGTCCTGAGGGTGAGTGGATCTACGCGGTTGATCGTAAAATTGAACTGGCTTAGTTCTTTTCAGAGAAGTCGCAGATGCTGCTGACGGTACACTCTTTGCAGGCAGGCTTTTTTGCCTTGCAGGTGTAGCGTCCGTGCAGCAGCAGATAGTGATGAAAGTCGATAACCCACGCTTCGGGAATAATCTTCATCAGTTCAACTTCGGTTTGTTCAACCTTTGTGGTTTTTACCAGCCCAATTCGGTTTGAAACCCGATGCACATGGGTGTCTACCGGCATGACTGGCTGACCAAAGGCGTTACCAAGCACCACATTGGCCGTTTTTCTTCCGACTCCCGGAAGACTTTCAAGCTCACCCCTTGTCTCTGGCACCTCTCCCTGATAACGCTCCATCAGCAAGCGGCTCACCTCAAGGATGTTTTTTGCCTTGTTGTTGAAATAGTTGATCGAACGAACAAAGCTTTTTACCTAATTGAGCTCCATCAAACTCATACTCTCAGCATCAGGGGCGCGCCTGAAAAGCTCACGGGTGATACTATTGACCTGCCTGTCTGTAGACTGCGCTGCCAGAATCGTTGCTATCAGTAACTGAAACGGGCTGTCGTAGTGCAACTCACTTTTTGGATGTGGATAGTTGACTCCCAGAAGCTCATTGAGCAAGAGAATTTTCTCTGCCGGGGTCATGGCTCACTCCTGTTCACTTTTGACATCTGTTTTTTCCGGCTCTATCTCTGTTTTCTGCACTTTGGCTACCGACTGATCGATAAGCCCTCTTCCATTTTTGTGTACTTTTCCTTCAGCTTTCAGGTCATTGAAAATGGCATCAAGGATTCCGTTGACAAACTTGCTGCTTTTGTCGGTGCTGTTGAATTTTTTTGCTATCTCTATCGCTTCGTTGATCGACACTTTCGGGGGAATATCCTCGCAGTAGAGAATTTCGGTCAACGCCATACGGATGATGTTTTTGTCAATAATGGCAATACGGCTCATATCCCAGTTAAAGGTATGCTTGATGATATAACGATCAATCTCCTCTTTGTGCTCTTTGATATTGTTCAAAAGTAGATTGAAAAACTTCATGGCATTGGTGTCTGCCAGAATCTCTTCCGTCAGCAGCCATCCTGCTGCCGAGTCAATGTCGGTATCACGTATTTCAATGGTATAGAGCGCCTGTAAGATTTTCTCACGGATTTGCCGTCTGTAGGTCTTCATTAAAAGAGCAGTTAATTGATTGAGGATTGGAGGATTTCATGAAGCACAACATCCGTTTGACCTAAATTTTCATACAGTACATGCGGATGATGTTCTTGAAGTTCCTCCACTGAATAGGTGCCGGTCGCCACTGCGATCGATTTGGCGTTCATAACTCGGGCGCAAGCAATGTCGTGTTCTGTATCGCCAATAATGATAATATCTTGTTCAGCAAACTTGATGCCAGTAAGCTGATATGCTTTCTCAACAGCAACCGGAGGAAGCTCATTGCGATGGAGTCCATCATCGGCGAAAGCTCCAAAGGGGAAATAGTGGTTAATGTGGGGAAGACGTAACTTGTGTCGTCCTGACTCTTCGAAATTTCCGGTCAAAAGCCCTATCAGCAGCTCGGAATGGTTGGCAAGTTTGTCAAGCAGAGCAGGGATACCCTCCATCAGCACAACATCAGATGGTTGGGTTTTCGCTCGTAACATTTCGATGTAGCTTTTTTTTGCCATGCAAAATTTTTCTGTAATTTCATCGCTGGGAAGACCAGCGCTCCGCATGGTCTCATAAATAATATTGGAGTCCATCTTTCCTGCAAAATTACAGGTTCCGGCACTCCCTTCTGTGCCATAAACCTCCCGAAGAGCATCAGCAAGAACCGTGCGGTTGATGCTTCCCATGGTCAGTAATGTGCCGTCGATATCAAATAACACCAGTTTTTTCAGCATACCAACTCCAGGTACATGTCAAAGCCTTATTTTTTAAAGTCGTACGGGTATCAGACGCGATACTTCCTCTTCTTGCATGGTAACTCCGTAGAGTGCCTGGCATGATGCCATTGTTTTTTTGTTGTGCGTAACAATAATGAATTGAGTGTTATTCTCAAATTTTTTCAGGAGTTTAATAAAACGTGTCACATTGGCATCATCAAGAGGGGCATCAACTTCGTCAAGAATACAGAATGGACTTGGTTTTAACAGATAGATAGCAAAAAGAAGTGAAAGAGCCGTCAGTGCCTTCTCTCCACCGCTTAACTGTTCTATCCTGAAAGTAGGATAAAGCGAACACATTAACGAAAAACATCACCGAGCAGGCCCGATTTCCAAGCAAAATCAAGCTTTTTTCTTGCTTTTTAACATGTACGTATGTATTACAAGGAAAGCACGATAA
>Ga0194047_10000383_pt1 | contig 30098 bp, 27 predicted proteins | sample JunL225m_MetaG_2_FD_160070 | JGI IMG/M metagenome (GOLD analysis project Ga0194047, IMG submission 160070) | Anoxic zone freshwater microbial communities from boreal shield lake in IISD Experimental Lakes Area, Ontario, Canada - Jun2016-L221-5m | ecosystem: Environmental > Aquatic > Freshwater... | reverse complement strand
AATGGACTCACCAGCATCACTGGCGGCCTTTAGCTTAGATAGTAGCCTAAGCTCCTCGGTCACGCTCCAAAGAATCAAGACTAAGGGCTCACCCTCACCTTTAAGTCCATCTAACATGCGGTTTAGTCTAGGTAAATCTCCTGCAAGCATCGCTTCGGTTAATTCAAATACGTTATAGCGTGCCACTTTCAAAATCGCTGTACGAATTTCTTCTTCGGTCAATTTTCCTGCGGGATATAACAAGCCTAGCTTCTGAATTTCTTGATGGGCAGCGATTAAATTACCCTCTACCTGATCGGCAATAAATTCAAGGGAGCGTGTTCCTTCTGGACCAGCTTCAACTTCTTGATTTTGTCTTTTGAGACGTCCTGCAATCCACTGCGGTAATTTGCTGCGATCTAAGGAGTCAATCTGTATTGCCATACCCGCCTCATCTAAGGCGCTGAACCAAGCTGAGGATTTCGTCTTCATATCCAATCTAGGCAAGGTAATGCAGACGACCGTATCAGGACCATGGGGTCCTTCAGCTTGCGAATTGACCTGTGCAGCAAATTGTTTGAGAGCATCAGCCCCATCACGACCGGGTTTACCTGTCGGAATACGCAAATCAACCCAACGCTTATCCCCAAACAAAGACATTGTTTGACCTGCACTTAACAATGCACTCCAATCAAAGCCACGCTCTTGAAGCAATACTTCGCGCTCGGTATAGCCAAGTTTTTTAGCAATTAAACGAAGATAATCTATTGCCTCCATCATCAATAGGGGCTCATCACCACTAAAGACATAAAGAGGCAGTAATGCGTCTCCGGCCTCTATCTTCTTGAGATGGACTAATAGCGCGTCAGTTTTAACCATGCAATGTCATTGGGCCTCAGAAAGCCTTGGTCCTAGGCGCTCTAGCTGAAGCAGCTACACGTCGTAAAATCTGAATTGCCAAGTCACGTCGCATTAGCCCCAAGAAAGCCTGAATCTGCGCATCGTTTGCCAAAACAGTAGAAACTGAGAAGTCTAGGTCACGTGTTATGTAAACCTCTGACTCAGGTACGATTTCTGTTCCGGAAGTATCGAAGGCCCTAAAGCCCACACGAATATTTAAACGATATGCAGAAATTTGACCACTAGCATTGAAAGCCAAAATCTCACGGCCTGTAACCTCGTTGGTAATCTCCAGAATTAAATCGGCATCACGGGGGTTAATGGCCACCTTCACATCGGTGCCTGTTAATACAGCCGTTTGTAAATCAGCGCGTAATGGCGGGGAAGGATTACCAGTAATAGCTAAGGCATTAAATGGCAGGTCGACTGCACCGCGCAATCTAAATCCGCATGCAGCCAATGGGGCCAGTACTAGCAAACTCAGAGTAGTTCTGCGAAGCAAACTGATGTTGGCTGACGATGCTCCTGCCTTAGGATTTTGGTGATCGGCGCTCATATCTTTAGTTTCCAGTAAAAAGGTTTGGGCTACAAGCTAAGCAACAATATTAATTAAGCGGCCAGGCACCACAATGATCTTCTTGGGCGCGCCTCCATTGAGTGCTTTTTGAGCAGACTCACTTTGCAATGCCAGTGTTTCAATTTGCTCCTTACCTGCATCTGCAGGCACCCGAATCTCACCCCGCAATTTGCCATTAATCTGCAGCATCAAGGTAATTTCTGTTTGCACAAGAGCAGCCTCATCGACGCAAGGCCATGGGCTATCCAATAAGGGACCAAAAGCATTTTCATAACCAACATCTTGCCAAAGTATATGGGTTAAATGTGGCACGACTGGATACAAAATACGCAGCAAAATTCCGAGGCACTCACGAAGCACGGGAGCACTAATGGCGCAGTCCTGACCTAACTTGATTGGCTCAAGAACATTGAGCATTTTCATTGCTGCTGATACGACGGTATTGTATTGACGGCGCTGGTAGTCAAAATTGGCTTGTTTCAAAATACTGTGTACCTCACGGCGCAATTCTTTTTCAGCATCATTCAGATTTGCTGACAATTGATCTGGCGCAGTACGCAATGCCTCGGCTTGACTGCTAGAGTACATCCAGACACGACGTAAGAAACGTGATGCCCCTTCAACACCTGCACCTGACCATTCGAGCTGTTGTTCAGGTGGCGCTGCAAACATCACAAATAAACGAGCAGTATCAGCCCCGAATTGATCAATTAAAGCTTGGGGATCTACACCGTTGTTCTTACTCTTAGACATCTTTTCTACACCACCAATAATGATTGGTGCACTAGAGCTTCCATCTTTTAGTTTGGCGCCTTGCGGACGACCTTTTTCATCAAGATCTAATTCCACGTCCAAAGGATTGAGCCAAGTTTTTTTGCCAGCAGCATCTTCAGAGTAATAGGTCTCATTCAAAACCATGCCCTGCGTTAGCAAATTCTGAAATGGCTCATCGAAACTAATGAGCTTAAGATCGCGCATGACCTTAGTCCAGAAACGTGCATAGAGTAAATGTAAAATAGCATGCTCAATACCACCGATGTATTGATCCATTGGCATCCAATAGCCATTACGTTCATCTACCATGGTCTTAGCATCAGGACCTGTGTAGCGCATGAAATACCAGGAAGAATCTACAAAGGTATCCATGGTGTCAGTTTCACGACGCGCGGGCTTGCCACATTTCGGACAATTCACATTTAAAAAATCAGTGCGCTTATTCAGGGGATTGCCACTGCCGTCTGGTACACAATCTTCCGGTAACACTACCGGCAAATCTGCCTCAGGAACAGGTACAGCACCACATCCTGGATGAGCATCATCACCGCAGTGAATAATAGGAATAGGCGTACCCCAATAGCGTTGACGAGAAATTCCCCAATCACGCAAGCGGTAGGTAGTCTTTATTTCACCAACGCCTAACTTTTCTAAATCTTTAGCAACGTCGCTAACCGCCTCTTCATGTGAGAGGCCATCAAACTTGCCACTATTTAAACAAACGACGCCATCTTTTTGCGCGTACCAATCTTGCCAGCGAGTTGCGTTAAACATCGGCGACTCGCCTTTAAGAGCGATCACTTGCTTAATGGGTAATTGATATTTGAGAGCAAAGGCAAAGTCACGTTCATCATGTGCAGGTACACCCATCACAGCGCCATCACCATACGACATCAAAACATAGTTACCAACCCAAACAGGTACTTGCTCATGCGTTAAGGGATGTGTGACATAAAGGCCAGTAAACATCCCCTCTTTTTCTTGAGTGGCTAAATCAGCCTCAATCACACTACCAGTTTTGCATTTTTCAATAAAGGCTGCAAGCACAGGATTGTTAGCAGCTGCTTTAGCTGCTAAGGGATGTTCCGCTGCAAGAGCACAGAAAGTAACGCCCATGATCGTATCTGCACGTGTCGTGAAGACATAGAGCAAACCATCTTGAATAAAGTTGCCATGGTCATCTGCGATTTCATGCTTGAATGCAAAACGCACGCCACGACTTTTGCCAATCCAATTTTGCTGCATCGTCTTGACACGCTCAGGCCAGCCCAAAGTATCAAGGCCCTCTAGAAGCTGCTCTGCATAAGCGGTGATGTTGAAGTAATAGCCAGGAATTTCTCGCTTCTCAACCAAAGCGCCAGAACGCCAGCCGCGTCCATCAATAACTTGCTCGTTTGCTAAAACCGTTTGATCAATCGGATCCCAATTAACTACTTGGGTCTTACGATAAGCAATACCCTTTTCCAGCATCTTCAAAAAGAGCCACTGGTTCCAGCGGTAGTAATCAGGACTACAAGTAGCAACTTCACGTGACCAATCAATAGCCAAGCCCATCGCTGCCATTTGCTTTTTCATATAAGCAATGTTCTCGTAAGTCCATTGAGCAGGAGGAACATTGTTCTGAATAGCCGCATTTTCTGCTGGCATGCCAAAAGCATCCCAACCCATTGGCATTAAAACGTTATAGCCCTGCATACGAAGCTGACGAGCCATCACGTCATTGATGGTGTAGTTACGCACATGACCCATATGCAACTTTCCAGATGGGTATGGCAGCATCGAGCAAGCGTAATATTTCGGTTTTTGCTTACCAGCAACATCTACCGCATTTTCAGTCACACGATATACCTGTGCGCTATCCCAATCAGCCTGAGCCGCAGATTCAATGCGGCGGTAGTCGTAATCCTTACTCATCTAATACAGCTCTTTTCTTCTATTAATATGGACTCAATTACTTGCGCAAACCTAAAACATCCTGCATGTCATAGAGACCAGATGCTTGGTTTTGTAAAAAACGTGCTGCACGTAAAGAGCCTTGCGCATAAGACTGGCGACTTGAGGATTTATGGCTAATCTCGATACGCTCTCCCTCACCCGCAAACAAAACAGTATGGTCACCCACAATATCGCCGCCACGAATAGTGGCAAAACCAATCGTGCCTTCTTTACGTTCCCCAGTATGGCCTTCGCGTGCATAGACTGCGACATCATCTAACTTTTCACCTAGAGCACCAGCAATCACTTCACCCATCTTGAGGGCAGTCCCAGAGGGGGCATCTACCTTGTGACGATGATGGGCTTCAATGATCTCAATGTCATAACCTTCATTCAACATTTTTGCTGCAACTTCCAGTAGCTTGAATGTCGCATTCACACCAACACTCATATTCGGCGCAAACACTATCGCTAGCTTTGAGGAAGCTGTTTTCAGTGTTGCAATTTGCTCGACACTTAAACCAGTTGTACCAATGACCATCTTGGTAGCTGTTTTTTCAGCAATAGTCAGATGAGCCATGGTGCCTTCAGGTCTTGTGAAATCAATCAAAAACTGGGCACCACTGAGAACTTGCGCCACATCTGCAGAAATCAATACGCCTGTTTTTTTACCCAAGAAGCTGCCAGCATCCTCACCCAGCAATGGACATGAGGAATGTTCAAGGGCTCCCACCAGCTGAGCATCAGGAGTATTGAGAACAGCCTCTATCAACATCTTGCCCATGCGACCGGTAGCTCCAGCTATTGCAATCTTCATCATGAGTTTCTTCGCTCTGTCATTAAATTATTAAGTACGAACTACAAGCCTTACATTTTTCTTACTGAGTTTTCAGTGGAGCTGGCTGGCTAGAGCCAACTGACTCCGTTACTAAATTTGTTGTTGGGGTTGCGCTATCAACGGGCAGGGGCGCAGGAGTCTCAGCTACCTTAGATTCGGGCGGCGCATTATCGGTTGGGCTAGGAACCAATAATTCTGGTTGCTGCAAAGGCGGCGTTTTAGGTGGCTTATTACTGCCCGTAAGGTACTCCCAAAATGAGCGTTTTTGTTTCGCATAGTCATCAATTTCTGCAACCATTTCCACTTCGGTTGGCAAAGGTGTGCCGTCAAACTTGACTACTTTGTCACCCTCGAAAAAGACAGTCACATTTCGCTCGTCACCGATCCGCTGTCCCGCTCGCTTAAATTCAAAAACATAATCCCAGCGATTTGCATGAAAGTAGCTAGCTAATAAAGGCGTTCCTAAGACCTGTCTTACCTGCTCACGAGTCATACCTAATTTCAATTTGGCGTATTGCTCGCTAGAAATAAAGTTGCCTTGGACTACATCAGGAACATAGGGCCTAAAAATCGTATTCATCCAAGCGCGCTGATGATCATCCACGGCCGAGGTACAGGCGCTTAACAAGCCAACACAAGTGAGCGTCATTAAACCCGCCCGAGAAGGGGCAAAAAACCCCTTCAAAATGGGGTTCAAAAATCGACGAAATATTACAAGGCAATTTTGCATAGCAGGCCGTATCATTAAGACATTGATTTTAGCTCGCAAAGCCATGACCACGAACCAAAACCCATCACCAGCAAATTTAAGAGATATCGGCCTCAAGGCTACAGGTCCTCGCATGAAAATCTTAGATTTTTTTCATCAGAATGGGGGCACCCATTTCAGTGCCGAGGATGTCTTTATGGCGCTAACCAAGGAAGATCAAGAGATTGGCTTAGCGACCGTTTATCGAGTGCTGACTCAATTTGAGCAAGCAGGCCTACTCCTACGTAGTCATTTCGAGTCCAGCAAGGGTGATAGCCGTGCGATCTATGAGCTGAACGAAGGGAATCACCACGACCACCTGATTTGCCTAGATTGTGGCCATGTGGAAGAGTTTGTAGACGAGGCCATTGAGAAAAGACAGCGAGACATTGCAAAAACCCTTGGATATACCCTGCAAGAGCATTCTTTAGCAATGTATGGCCACTGCCAGAAGAAAAACTGCCGAAACAAGCAAAAATAGGTATTTTTAAGGGCCTTTAATGCAAAAAGACATCAAATAGAGGTCTTTTTTATTTTCTACATCACTAATAATCAGTAATTAAGCAATTTTTACTGATTTTTAACAACTTTTAGCTACTTTTAATTACTTAACGGCCATTAAAGCTTCAGCAGCATTGAGCATTTGGACTGAGTAACCCCATTCGTTGTCATACCAAGCCAATACCTTAACCAATTTGCCATCAGCAGAGACCCGAGTCTGAGAAGCATCATAAATACTTGGACGTGGATCGTGATTAAAGTCGATAGATACCAATGGCAAGGTATTAAAGCCTAAGATACCCTTGAGCTCGCCTTCGCTGGCGGCCTTCAAGATGGAATTCACTTCATCCACACTAGTGGCACGACTTGCAGCAAAGGTTAAGTCAACAACGGAAACATTGATGACCGGAACGCGCATTGCAAAACCATCAAAACGTCCTGCAAGTGCTGGCAATACCAAACCTACTGCTTTGGCAGCACCAGTCTTGGTTGGGATCATGCTGGTCACAGCGGATCGTGCACGGCGCATATCCTTGTGATACACATCCGTTAATACTTGATCGTTGGTAAATGCATGGATCGTCGTCATTAATCCGGATTCGATGCCAATTTTTTCCAGCAATGGTTTAACTAGTGGAGCTAAACAGTTTGTAGTGCAACTGGCATTGGAGACAACCACATCAGTGGACTTTAAAACGTTCTGGTTTACACCATACACAATGGTGGCGTCCACATCTTTTTCACCAGGCGCAGAAATCAATACCTTCTTTGCACCTTGAGAAATATGAACCATGGCTTTTTCTTTAGAAGTAAATTTGCCTGAGCACTCCAAAACCAGATCCACACCTAACTCACCCCATGGGGTCTCTAAGGGATTGCGAGTTGAAAACATTTTGATACGATCGCCGTTTACCACCATGCAATCACCATCCACTTTGACTTCTGCAGGGAAGCGTCCATGAGCTGAGTCGTATTGGGTTAAATGGGCATTGATGTCAATATCACCCATAGCGTTGATCGCCACAATCTTGATATCCCGCCTTGGCTTGCCATTCACTTGATCTTCATACAAGGCACGTAAAACCATGCGGCCAATACGCCCATAGCCATTAATTGCGACACGAATTGTCATTCCATTCCCCTCACTAATATAAATTCTTTAATCAATACCTTAATTCTGAGCGATACATTGCTTCACTGTCTTTGCAATCTGATCCGCTGTTAAACCAAAATATTCATATAAATGTGGTGCTGGCGCCGACTCACCAAAGGTATCTACTCCATGTACCGCGGCACATCCATATTTCCACCAGAAATCACTCACGCCGGCCTCAACTGCAATACGTGGAATATTGGCTGGCAATACTTTTGTTTTGTATGCGGCATCTTGTTGATCAAAGACGGTTGTCGATGGCATTGAAACTACTCGCACCCGCAAGCCCTCTTTTTCTAACTGCGCTACAGTCTGCAAAGCTAGGGCAATTTCGGAACCAGTAGCAATAATGACCGCATCAATTTTGGCCGACTTTGGATCGCGTAATACATATCCACCTCGTGCAATCTCTTTCACTTGAGCAGCGCTACGAGAGACAAATGGGCAATTCTGACGGCTAAAGATCAAAGCACTTGGGCCATTCTTGCGCTCAATCGCCGCACCCCAAGCAACGGCACTCTCGGTAGTATCACAAGGCCTCCAAACCATCAGATTTGGGATCAAACGCAGGCTAGCTACCTGTTCTACTGATTGGTGGGTTGGCCCATCTTCACCCAAACCGATTGAGTCATGGGTAAACACAAAAATACTGCGCAGCTTCATCAAGGCAGCCATGCGCAAAGCATTGCGGCTGTAGTCTGAGAAGGTTAAGAAGGTGCCACCAAACGGAATGTAGCCGCCATGCAAAGCAATCCCATTCATGATGGCGCTCATACCGAATTCACGTACACCGTAGTTAATGTGATTACCCCATTGGTTCCCTCGCACTGCTTTACAGGTAGACCAATTGGTTAAATTAGAGCCAGTTAAGTCAGCAGAGCCGCCCATAAATTCTGGGACGGCAGGTGCCAATGCTTCAATCGCATTTTGACTAGCTTTACGAGTCGCTACTGTCTCTGCTTTTGATTCACAAGCTTTCAAATAGGCATTAAGAGTCGTTGCAAAATCTTTTGATAGATCACCTTGCATGCGACGTTGTAATTCCGCAGCGAGCTCGGGATATTTATTTTTGTACGCTTGGAATTGTTTATTCCAATCATGCTCAAGTGCCTGACCACGCTTTTTAAAATCCCAAGCTGTATAAATATCTTTCGGAATTTCAAAAGGTGCATAAGGCCAATTCAAAGCAACGCGAGTCTCAGCAATTTCAGTTGCGCCCAATGGTGAACCGTGCACTTTATCGCTCCCAGCCATATTAGGAGAACCTTTGCCAATCGCGGTCTTACAGCAAATTAATGTTGGTTTGTCACTCTTTTTCGCTGTGGCAATTGCAGCAGATATGGCTTCTGCATCATGGCCATCCACATCCCGAATCACGTTCCAGCCATAGGCTTCAAAACGTTTTGGAGTATCTTCATTAAACCAAGACACTACTTTGCCATCAATCGAGATGCCATTGTCATCCCACAAAGCAATTAACTTATTGAGCTTTAAGGTTCCGGCCAATGAACATACTTCATGACTAATGCCTTCCATCAAGCAGCCATCGCCTAAAAATACATAGGTGAAGTGATCAACGATCTTATGACCTGGGCGATTGAATTCTTCAGCAAGTAATTTTTCAGCAAGTGCCATACCAACTGCATTTGAAATTCCCTGTCCCAACGGACCAGTAGTAGTTTCAATGCCCGGCGTAATTCCATACTCAGGATGACCGGGTGTTTTGCTATGTAGCTGACGGAAATTTTTCAACTCTTCAATCGGTAAGTCATAACCAGTTAGATGCAAGAGTGAATACAACAACATCGAACCGTGACCGTTAGATAAAACAAAGCGATCGCGATTTATCCAAAGTGGATCAGTTGGGTTATGTTGTAAATGCTCATTCCAAAGTCCAACAGCAATGTCTGCCATGCCCATCGGCATACCAGGGTGTCCTGAATTAGCCTGCTGTACTGCATCCATGGATAAGGCGCGAATGGCATTTGCCATACGAATTTGAAGGTTTGACATCGTAAAAGTGGTCTCGAGGAAAATAAATTGGCTATATTGCAGTAATGCCTCAATTTTATCTTCCCGGACCATGGGATTCCCAAAAGCCAAATATCCTCACTCCAGAGCTCGCCCACCATTTGCGAGTCCGGCGGATACAGATCGGGGAAACCTTCCCGATATTTGATGGAAATGGTCAGATTGCTCATGCCACACTCCTCTCTTTGAGCGGAAAAACCGGTCAAGCGCAGCTTAGTAACATCCGAATCGATACCCATCGTGAGACTCCTTATGCCATTACTTTGGCTCAAGGACTAGCTGGTGGAGGCAAAATGGATTGGATTGTGGAGAAAGCAGTGGAAACTGGGGCCCAGATCATAGCGCCCCTTCAGTGCGAGCGCTCGGTGATCAAACTTACTCGTTCTAGCGATGAGGAGCGCGCCCAAAAACGACTAGCCCACTGGAATGGAATCATTCAGGCTGCATGTGAACAATGCGACCGTACAGTTTTTACCAGGCTAGAGCCCATACAAACTTTTGAAGCCTATTTGAAAGAAAGTCCAAAGCCAAAACTAAAACTGCTATTGAGTCCAGATGCGACTAAAAGTATGTATTCCGTATTGGCTGAAAATGCACCGCAAGATATCGTTCTCATGATTGGGCCTGAGGGTGGACATTCTCTCGAAGAAGAGGCTTTGGCACAGACTGCAGGCTACCAAATTATTTCTCTAGGCGAGAGAGTATTGCGCACTGAAACAGCGGGTGTAGTGGCCATTACGGCCGTCCACAGCATATGGAATCCTGAAATACAAAATCGCCTCAAATAGAGGCGATTCATGCTGTTTTCTAAAGGGCTTTAGGGTTAAGCGAAAGAATAGAAAACGCGATACGGTGTGCGACGCTCAGCCCAGAAATCCACTGCATCACGGAACACATCTAGAAGTGTTTCGCGTGCCTCTTTGTCAAACTTCTGAGTACAAGGCAATCCTTCGAGCACTACAACGAAACCAGGTTGAGGACCAGACTTATCTACCGTCGTAGTCAACGCATCTAACAATGGATCAAAGTTCTTTGCTTGTTGTTTGGTAAATGCGTATGCAATCGCGATCGACTCTAAAACCTCGCCTTTTGTCATCGCATTTGCGCAATTGGCATAAATGAAATGTTGACCAAGCTCAGTAGCGGCCTCTTGTAAATCAGGCGTACGGAAAGCACGTATAGATTGCACGATATTAGGGCGCACACTGCGCAACATTGCTGGCGGTCCGGCATCGCGAACGGCCAAGGCGGCACGCCAAGAAGCTGTCACTTTTTTCCCCGAAACTTGATTTGCTGCATAGGTTTGTAAACGAGATAAACCGCCATGTGCGTAAATATTGGCAGCCGAAGATTCGGTTTCAAGGCGATCATTACTATCCCAACTTTCAGCGCGGCTATTTTCTTCGAAGCTTGCTGTAGTGCTGTTTTCAGAGCGATTATTCATGATGGATGCTAGATTACCCTTAACCCGCCATCAAATCAAGCCCAAATACAGTGCATTTTATATAAATCGTTGATTTATATAGGAAAAATATATGTAAGCATACACTTACTTACATATATTATCAGTGCCTAAGAGATCCCCCTGGCATTGCTCGCGGCCTCAACCACTGCCAAAGTAGTCACATTCACAATCCGGCGGACTGTCGCTGCTGGGGTCAAAATATGAATTGGCTTAGCCACACCCAATAACAGTGGTCCGATAGCAATACCGTTTCCTGCAGCTGTTTTTAATAAGTTGTAAGAAATATTGGCGGCATCAATATTAGGTAGAACTAGCAGGTTTGCATCACCTTTTAATGTTGAACTAGTCACAGCACCTTCACGAATTGATGCATCTAAAGCGCTATCACCATGCATCTCACCGTCAACCTCTAGGTCAGGGGCTATCTTCTGAAGCATTGCCAATACTTCACGCATCTTGATTGCTGAAGGTGCATTGCTTGAGCCGAAATTGGAATGCGAGAGGAGTGCAACTTTTGGTACTAATCCTAGCTTGCGCATTTCGCCAGCAGCCATCAAGGTTAACTCAGCTAACTCTGCAGCCGAAGGATCTATATTAATGTGCGTATCCACCAAAAATACTTGGCGACCTGGGAGAATCAAACCAGACATTGCACCATAAACATTTGCACCTGGCTCATGACCCACCACCTCGTCAATATATTTCAGATGGGTAGCAGAGTTGCTTACAGTTCCACAAATCATGCCATCTGCCATTCCCTTAATAATCAACAGGGAGCCGATTAAAGTATTACGACGACGCATTTCTAGCTTGGCAAATGACTCGGTCACCCCCTTGCGCTCAGTCATGCCTAGGTAGGTTTGCCAGAAGTCGCGGAAACGAGAATCACTCTCTGGGTTGACTATTTCAAAATCTTCTCCAACCCTCATTCGCAGGCCAAACTTCTCAATGCGATGCTCAATCACCGCGGGACGACCAATTAAAATAGGAGTCGCTAGATGTTCATCAATAATGATTTGGACGGCACGCAATACGCGCTCGTCTTCACCTTCTGGAAAAACAATGCGTTTTTGATTGGCTGGCACACGCTTTGCAATACTAAAGAGCGGCTTCATCAAGGTACCAGAGTGGTACACAAATTGTTGAAGCTGATTACGATATGCATCAAAATCTTTGATTGGTCGCAAAGCAACATCATCATCCATGGCTGCCTTGGCAACTGCAGGAGCAATCACGGTAATTAAGCGTGGATCAAATGGCTTCGGAATTAAATATTCGGGACCAAAAGCAAGATTCTCAATACCGTAAACGGAGGTAACTATTTCGCTTTGCTCAGCTTGAGCTAACTCTGCAACTGCCTTAACAGCAGCCATTTCCATACCGCGGGTAATCGTTGTTGCACCAACATCTAAAGCACCGCGGAAGATAAATGGGAAACATAAAACATTATTAACTTGGTTCGGATAATCAGTGCGTCCTGTTGCCATCACTGCATCTGGACGAACTATCTTGACTTCTTCAGGCAAGATTTCTGGCGTAGGATTTGCTAATGCAAATACCAAGGGCTTATCTGCCATCTTCTTTACCATCTCAGGCTTCAGTACTCCACCAGCGGATAGGCCCAAGAAAATATCTGCACTCTCAATTGCTTGATCTAAGGTTCTTAATTCTGTTTCTTGGCAAAACGGCTCCTTCTCAGGATCCATTAATTCTTTACGACCTTTGTAAGCAACCCCAGCAAGATCGGTTACCCAAATATTTTTACGTGAAATACCTAAATCAACCAAAAGGTCTAAGCACGCTAGGGCGGCCGCACCAGCGCCAGATGTCACTAACTTCACTTTGGCCGCGTCTTTACCAACGACCTTTAAGCCGTTCAAAATTGCCGCTGCAACCACAATCGCAGTTCCATGCTGATCATCATGAAAGACGGGAATCTTCATACGCGCTTGCAATTTGCGCTCTACTACAAAGCAATCTGGTGCTTTGATATCTTCCAAATTAATACCGCCGAAGGTCGGCTCTAATGCCGCAATGATTTCAACTAACTTATCCGGATCATTCTCATTGATTTCAATATCAAATACATCAATGCCGGCAAATTTCTTAAAGAGCACTGCTTTACCTTCCATCACTGGTTTACTTGCCAATGGTCCAATATTTCCTAATCCCAGAACTGCTGTACCGTTAGTAATCACGCCAACTAAGTTTCCGCGCGCGGTGTACTTAAATGCATTAGCGGGATCTTTAACAATCTCCTCACATGGTGCAGCAACACCAGGGGTATATGCCAGAGCTAAATCGCGTTGATTGGTAAGTTGCTTAGTTGGGGCAACCTCAATCTTTCCGGGAGTCGGAAACTCGTGATAATGTAATGCAGCCTCTCTAAGGTCTGCAATTTGTTGGTCTTTATTATTTTCTTTGCTCATCAACTAACTCTTGGGAATAGGCATATTGGAGAGTCCAATTCTATTCCTCCTAGATGTCTGCCTGCCAACAGCCTAAAATAAGACATGCATTCTCCATCTGACCCACTTGGTGAATTTGACCTGATCCAACGTTTTTTTAAAACGGGGGCTCAGGCTTTGCAATCAAACCCCAGTATTGCGCTTGGCATCGGCGATGACTGCGCTTTACTGAGGCCTACCACTGGTCACGAAATCGCTATCACTACAGACATGTTGGTAGAGGGTAGACACTTTCTGTCTGGAGCCAACCCTGAGCTATTGGGCCGCAAAGCTCTGGCAGTGAACCTTTCTGACCTTGCAGCCATGGGCGCTAAGCCCCTAGGCTTTACCTTGGCGCTTGCACTTCCTAAAGCAGATGCTGCATGGCTTGAAGGGTTTAGCAAAGGACTATTTTTCATGGCGAATGGGCACTCCTGCTCATTAATTGGGGGAGATACCACTGCAGGCCCATTGAACATTTGTATTACGGCATTTGGCAGCATTCCCACTGAAAAAGCCATTCAACGAAAAGGGGCAAAAGTTGGGGAAGATATTTGGGTTTCTGGTGAACTTGGAGATGCAAGACTCACACTTGCTGCGCTGCGTCATGAAGTTTTACTGTCCGATGTGGATTTAAAGCAAATTGAGCATCGTATGCATCAACCCACACCCCGGGTAGAGTTAGGCATCCAACTCAGAGGGATTGCCTCCGCTGCTTTAGATGTTTCGGATGGTTTGCTGGGTGATCTCAAACATATTCTCAGGGAATCAAAAGTAGATGCGCAAATATTTTTAGATCTACTTCCCAAATCTATAACTCTGCAAAAGCAAAGTGAGGTGATACAAAATCAATTTGCCGCATGTGGCGGTGATGATTATGAAATTTGTTTTACCGCTCCAAGCGATCAGCGCAAGCTTATTGAAAAACTCAGCAATACACTCCACTTGCCACTTACACGAATTGGTCAAACTACGGTAATGAAAAATACCGAAGCAAGCATCGTGTTATTTTTTGCTGATGGAAAACAATTGAGTGATTCTGATACAAAAATACTATTGAAGTCATTCGATCACTTTGCTTCATGAATCAAGTGATACATTCCTCGCCTGTAAAACCTTCTTTTAAATGGGTTTTCCAAACTGCTGGCCGTACGCTAGCCTTTGGCTTTGGAAGTGGTCTTAGCCCTATAGCACCTGGCACTGCTGGCACTCTTTGGGCTTGGGTTGCTTTTTTGCTCGGAGAATACTTTTTCTCTACAGAAGATTTTTTATGGATCATTGGGGGTGGCATTTTATTAGGCTGCTGGGTATGTGGCCACGCTAGCGAAGAGTTAGGTAAGAAAGATTTTGGTGGCATTGTTTGGGATGAAATCATTGCTTTTTGGTTGGTGCTGATATTGATCATGCCCACCAATATTTGGATGCAAGCAGTAGCTTTTGCAATCTTTCGATTTTTCGATGCAGTCAAGCCGGGACCTATTGGCATGATTGATCGCTACTTTAAAAATATTGAAGAAGATAACTCGCCTTCCAGTATCACGCAAATTATTTGGAGGGGATTTGGCATTATGGTTGATGATCTTGCTGCTGCCTTCTTCACACTCCTGATCATGGCATTGCTACAAGTATTGGTGCGCTAGGAAAAATATGAATGTACCCCAAACGGCCGAAGAACTGGCGAGCCTTTTAAATTCTCAGGGCTGGAAAGTGGCTCTGGCTGAATCTTGCACTGGTGGACTTGTATCTGCAACATTGACAGAGTTAGCAGGCTCAAGCAACTGGTTTGAACGGGGCTACATTACCTATAGCAACCAAGCGAAAACTGAGTGTCTTGGAGTCCCATCAAAGCTCATTGAGTCTTATGGTGCGGTTAGTGAACCCGTTGCTAAAGCCATGGCTGAAGGTGCGCAGCGCCAAGCTAAGGTCAAAGCAGCAATCTCTATTACCGGCATTGCAGGACCCTCAGGGGGATCGATTGAAAAGCCAGTGGGAACCGTTTGCTTTGGATGGGCTATTCAGGGTCAGGGTATTGTGACGACTACCTGTAAGACCTTGCTCTTTACGGGCGATAGGCAAGCAGTACGCCAACAAGCAACTCTTTTCGCCTTAGCAGAACTATTGGCCTTACTGAAACCTACAAACCCTTAAATGACACTGCATTGATTACTTCATCCAGCCTTTGCTGTGGAAGTAAAAAAGTGGAATGATCGCAGAAACAATCATGGCTGCAATAGCCATTGGGTAACCCCAAGTTTCATCTAGCTCTGGCATGTATCTATAGTTCATGCCCCAAATACTAGCCAGTAATGTAGGCGGCATTAAGGCAACCGATACCACCGAGAAGATCTTGATGATCTTAGATTGGTTCAAATTAATGAAACCTACCGTGGCATCCATCAAGAAGTTAATCTTATCGAATAGGAATGCGGTATGGTTTTCTAAAGAATCGATATCACGCAAAATTTGACGGGCTTCTTCTTGCTGCTCGTCTGACAATAACTTGCTACGCATGAGAAAAGACAGGGCTCTGCGGGTATCCATCACATTGCGACGAATACGTCCGTTGGTATCTTCTTCTGTTGCAATCGTTTCTAAAACTTCAGCAGCATCTGCATCATTAATATCATCTGAAAGAACGCGCTTACCTGCACGTTCGAGATTTTCATAAACTTCTTCAAGCGCATCAGCAGAGTACTCGGCATCTGTTGAGTAGAGATCAAGCAAAACATCTTTTGCGTTACTGACCGAGCCTGGACGTAAGCGTGCACGTAAACGTACTAGACGGAACACTGGAAGATCTTCATCATGAATTGAGAATAAAACTTGTTTGGTGAGGACAAATGCCACTCGAACGTTACGAGAAGTTTCTTCTTCATCTAACAAGAAATCGGTGCGAATATGAAGATGACCATCATCAGCTTCAAAATATCGAGCAGATGCCTCTAGGTCACCCAAATCATCTAATTCGGGCAAAAGAACTCCAAATGCCTCTTTAATCCAAATGAGTTCATCCTCCTCTGGATCAACAACGTCGATCCAGATAGGATTGGCATACTGCAATAATTCATTGCGATCTTCGACTTGCTCTTGAGAGAGGCGGCCATTTTGCAGGACGAACAAGTTGATCATGGTGAACTCCTAGGGAATGTGCGCTAGTTTATCCTATAGCAGATGACACTTTCACTAAAATAAGCGAAATTCAATGAACTCAAGCTCAAATACCTTTAACCAGCAACTCCAGTCTGCATGGGCTTCTCAAGGCAGCATGCTGTGCGTTGGTTTTGACCCCGACCCAAAGCGTTTGCCCCAGTCCTTACAAGGCAAGCCTGAGAGCATCTTTGAGTTCTGCCGAGAGATCGCTGATGCTACGGCAGATTTGGTCTGCGCGTTCAAGCCACAGTTTGCCTACTTCGCATCCCAAAGAGCTGAGACTCAATTAGAAAAACTCATCAAACACCTTAAAGATAACTACCCCCATATTCCTGTAATTTTGGATTCTAAGCGTGGCGATATTGGTAGTACTGCTGATCACTATGCCATGGAAGTCTTTGAGCGCTATGGTGCAGATGCTGTCACTGTCAGCCCGTATATGGGATTTGACACTATTGAGCCTTACCTCAAACATACTGGCAAAGGGGTGATAGTCCTCTGTCGAACCTCCAATCCAGGTGGCTCTGATTTGCAATTTTTAAAGGTATCTCCTGATGGTCAGCCCCTTTATCTCCATGTAGCTAAATTAGCGGCACAGCAATGGAATAGCTCAGGTCAAATTGGCCTTGTTGTTGGCGCCACATTCCCAGAAGAGATTGCAAAAGTTCGTGCCATTGTTGGCGATATGCCCTTACTCATTCCTGGCATTGGAGCTCAAGGTGGTGATATTGATGCGACCGTTAAAGCAGGCGCCATCGCCAATAAACCGGGTACTGGGATGATCATTAATTCGTCTAGGGCTATTCTTTATGCGAGCTCGGGCAGCGATTTTGCACAGGCGGCCAGAACTGCAGCTCTCAATACTCGAGATGCACTCAGGGCTGCTGTAGGCAAATAAATACTCTAAGAGTGAATGCTAACAACGTATGGACTATTTACTCAAGCTGCTCTTGGGTGTCGGTGATAGCGCTACTCTATCCATATATTCCAAAATAAATTCTTGGCGAGTCGGAAAGTGAATATTGGCCTTACGGCAATACTGCTGTTTGTCAAAGCATTTAGGTGCTGGCAAGGCAGAGGCCAAAGCTGCAGACTGGTCTCGATCTAGCGCTCCTGGAGAAGTTGCATAGTAATGTACTGAAGCTGCGCCAATACCAAAGATACCCTCCCCCCACTCTACCGAGTTGAGATATATCTCAAATAGGCGCTGCTTAGATAGTGTCACTTCTAATAAACCAGTAATGACAAGCTCTTGAGCTTTGCGAAAATAATTTTGCTCCGAGGATAGGAATAAGTTTTTAGCGAGCTGCTGTGTAATGGTTGAGCCACCCCGTAATGCAGTTGTCGCTTTATTTCCTTTTCTGCGCTTTTCTTGATTCTTTTCCCATGCTTTTTGCATATCTTCTACACGAACACCCTTGTGCTGAAAAAAGATATCGTCTTCACTCACTAAGACTGCCCGTTTCAAATTCCCGGAAATTTTGTCATAAGGGGTCCACTTAGACTGAATTGGGCAAGACCAATGCCAGGAACATAAGCGCCAACGCTCGGCCCTCTGAAAAGCGGTGCTATCAGGATTAAGCGTAGTCCAAAGGCCGATTTGAATCGCAAAATACACTTGCATTGCTAAGAAACCACACAAAAGACATTTAATTGGATAAGTAAACCAACGCATGGGCAATGAATTTAACTTCTGAGCTCAGCCAGCACTGCCCGCGGTTCAATAGCGCTAGCAAGATCTGCGCCACGCCAGAGTAAAAATGCATCAGCTGCTTGCTCAACCAACATTCCTAGGCCGTCACTGACTCGCGCACCTCTTTGCAAAGCTTGCTGCATGAAGCTGCTTGTTTTGCCATAAAGCATTTCATAAGCAAATGAGCTGGGCACGAAAATATTCGCTGCTGCCAGATTACTTAATGGCGATTGATTATCTAAACCTGCTGCAGTTGCATTAATTATCAAATCAAAGGGTGCTGTGTTTTTTGAATCTTCCAAGCCCTCAAGAGTTGCAGACTCCAAGATCGTGTTGTTTATTTTGGCTTGATCCATCATCAAAGAGACCAATTCATCAGCTTTTGCGCTAGATCGATTTGCAATGACAAGATATTTGGGGGACTGCTCTAAGAGTGGCCCTAAAACGCCGCGTGCTGCCCCGCCTGCCCCTATGAGCAAGATACTTGCACCTTTAAGGTTGATACCTTGTGCCAGTAAATCCCGTACTAATCCAGCACCATCGGTGTTATCACCGTAAATCTTCTCATCTCTAATCCACAGAGTATTTACTGCTCCAGCCAGTTGTGCTCTAGGGGTGAGAACATCAGAAAAAGCTTTTGCATCTAACTTAAATGGCACAGTTACATTCATGCCCTTACCGCCCGCTGCAAAAAAATCTTGCACTGCTCTTACAAAGCCACCTAGCTCAGGCTGTAAAAGACCATAGTGCATTGCTTGTTGGGTTTGCTGCGCAAATTTTGCATGAATTAAGGGTGACTTACTATGCGAAATCGGATTGCCTGCAACGGCGTACACATCCATCCCTTGAAACAGTCTTGGATCGGTATGCAAGTCATTCGAAGCGGATGATGTCATGATGAATAGAGGATAAGCGAATTTTTCAGGTATTTCTTGGACTATTGTTAAATACAAATCAACGTCGTAATTCCAAGCGATCAGCGCCGTCACGGCCAAACTCAAAGGTAGAAACCCAGTCTAGGACATCGATCTGCTTACGCATTTCCGAGGGGAATGGGCCAAAAGGTGCTGAGGCCCTGACAATGGCTAAAGCTTGGCGATCAAGCTCAGGATTGCCAGAACTTCGTCCAATCGATATCCCATCCTTGCCTTGGGCATTGCTGGTTATGAAACCTTGGGCATCAACGCTCACCACAATGATGAGGCTGCCGTACAAAGGTCGTCCATTCGCACGCGGGAAAAATGCACTCCCGTAGGCTTCAATCTTTTGGCGCATAGCATCGTAATAATGAGCAAAACTGACTGCCTTAGTATTTGCACCAGTTAATACTTTACGGCGTGGCTCCCGACTATCCGCCTGTAAACGCTTTGCCAACTCCGCCTCTAAAGAATTAAGTTGTGGGCTCATTTTTTGCTCGTCGCCGCTTTTGCGTCCACTAGACGTTGCGCGCTGCTCATCCAACTTTGCCAACATTTGTTTTTGCTGTTTCTCTAACACCTCTAGGCGAGCCTCGGCGCCTAAGCGTGCTCGATGCAAAGCAGTGGCATCTTGATTTTCAGTTTTTCCGCCGCCCTGCAAGTCCGCTTGAGCCAATTTATTAGCCTGTGCAGGGGTAGTTTTGCTACTCGCGTTCACCAACACCACACTAAGTGGCGTATTGAGTCGGCGACTCTGTATTTCTCCGGCACCCCAACGAACTGATAAAAAAATAAGATGTATTAGCAGTGATGCGCAAAGGGCAAATTGAAATGGATGGCGACGCCAAGCACTCTGAAGATAAAGGATAGTGGAATTACTCTGGGCTTTCATCTTCAGCTGGGTTTTCGGCGAGCTCTTCAGCAATCTTTACTGGCGACTCAATTTCTAATACACGGACACTAGCACCTAGTTGCAATAAATCTACATCAGCAATAAGCACTTGCGCACGTGTCATGCGTGGATGGGTAGCCAATTCTGGAATAGTAATATGCAAGGGCACCAATTCCACTCGTGACATGCCCTCTTTGAGGTGACGAACATGAACGGTTCTTGATCCACCCTCTTGCGCAATCCAGCGTAAGCACCAGTACTTCTCTAGCCTATCTTGATATTCACCATAAGCCTGATAGCAAGACTCAAAATCTGCAGCAATGCCCATCAGACTTGCATCCCGCGGAGGAAAAGGCGCAACCATCTTGGCAGTTACACCATGTTGAGCTAAAGCTAGTAGTTGCCATTGATTCACTAAGTCAGAATAGCGTCGCAATGGTGAAGTGCACCATGCGTAGTAATCTAATCCTAGGCCCTCATGGGGTCCTGGGGTAGTTTGCATCCGTGTGCGCAATGGACCCCAGCCCTTTTGGGTTCTAAAGAGCCCAGGTAAGCCATGATCAGAAAGTAACTGGCCTGAGGCGCTATTACAAAAAATCATCCACTCAGCAACAATCGTATCAAGCACAGATCCGCGCTGGCGAGGAATAATTTCTACTCGCTCCTCACCATTGAAATGATCTACTTCAAAATAGAAGTCTCTTGCCAAAGCATTGGGATCTTGCACGCCGAGCTGCTCGGCACGCAGCCCATTCGCAATGCGTTTCTCTTGACGGTCAGCATGAAGCAACTTAGCTGCTTTCCACAAAACCGCTAACTCTTTATGCTTGGGATAGCTTGCTGCATCATCAAGCAGGCTATCTTCGCTGACTAAATGCTCTAGATCCTCTAGGCGTAAATTGGCAGCCATGGGAACCATCTCCGCTCGCATTTGTAAAGACTCACGATTTACGAGACCCTGTGCATCCAAATCAACATAGATTGATAGCGCTGGGCGCGGAGCACCTTCATCCAAGGAAAATTGCTTAATCACTGAATCTGGCAACATCGTAATTTTGTTGCCAGGAAAGTACACCGTAGACATGCGATTGCGAGCTACTTGATCCAAGGGATCATCTTTGGCGATCGCTAAACTTGGTGCGGCAATATGAATACCAACACGATGTCCACCTCCCTCTAGATCCGTCACTGACAGAGCATCATCAATCTCGGTGGTGCCTGCATCGTCAATCGAGAATGCCTTAACGTCAGCGATGGGCAACTGTGCAATAGCAGCTTCATAGACTGCCTGATCTACACTAATACTTGCTATATGTGCAGCACCATGCGGAAAATGGGCTTTCAGAAACATTCCTTGGTGATAGGCCAAAGGCGATTCAATCGCGCCACACCGAATCATCAATTGCGCAGGCGACTCACCCGTCTGGGTGCAGGCAGCAATCAAAGCCTTATAGGCAGAAGTATTTTTGTCGGGGGAAAAGAGTAATTGACTTACAGAAGACTTAAGCGTTTCTGGAAAAACACCTTGTACCAACTCTTGTTGCAAAATACTTTGTTGATCCAATTCTTTTTGTTTACGCTCTAAAGCCGCTAAGCCTGCCTGCAATTGCTCAAGAGGAGCTCTCTGAAAACGGCCACGGCCCTTACGGCGAAAGAAGACTGGGGCGCCCTGTAATGCAATCGCCAAGGCAACTTGCTGTGAGATGCTTGCTTGCGCGCCAAAATACTCATGAGTAACATCCACCAAACTAAATTCTTCCTCAGGAGCGCAATCCCAAAGTAATTGAAGGTCAACATCCTTAGAGAGTATCTGCGCCTCATCCATTACAGTCTGCGCTTCAGGCTTTTCAAAGCGTAACCAAATCTCTTTGGCCTTGAGTTTGATTTTCTTTCCTGACAGACTACTCGCCTGCCAAGATTCAGTGTCACCAGAACCAGATGCAGACTGGACAGTAGCGAGTTTGATATCCCCGCCCTCTTCATATAAAAGATTCATACTCAGAGGGAGATCCCGCCACTCGCTTCCAATGCCACTCCGTTGACATAACTTGCTTCATCACTTGCTAGAAATAAGTACACATTCGCCATTTCTTCTGGTGTACCCAAGCGCCCAAGCCAACTGCGTCGCTCAATATCTTGCAAAATATTTTCCGGCATAGCCTTAACCATCTCTGTGGCAATAAAACCAGGACAGACTGCATTCACCCGAATGCCTTTGGGGCCCAATTCACGCGCCCAAGTTTTCGTAAACCCAATCACACCAAATTTGGTGGCTGAGTAATTGGTTTGTCCAAAATTTCCATAGAGGCCTACAACACTCGATGCGTTCACCACAGCACCAGAGCCAGCCTCGAGCATATGCGGAACAACCAGTTGAGTGCAATTAAACACCCCCTTGAGATTCACATCAATCACGGTATCAAATTGCACCTCTGTCATTTTGATCAGACGCGCATCTTGCGTAATACCGGCATTGTTAATCAAGATATCAATACGTCCATGTTTTTGCATCACTTGATCGACTACCGTCTGAATGCTGGCACGATCAGTCACATTCATCTCATAGGGCTCAGCATTAGGAATTTGTGCGGCAGCGCCTTTAATAGCTTCTAGATTCATATCCGCAATCATGACCTTCGCACCCTCTTCTGCGAAACGCTTTGCCGTTGCGAAACCAATTCCCTTGGCTGCTCCAGTAATGATTGCTACTTGATCTTTTAATCTATTGCCCATTTTTTTCTTTCTTGTTTTAACTATTTCTAAGTCAGGTATTGCTTCATGGCAATTTATACCGCAAGGGCTTTCAGTATTTTTTGATGTACCCCACCAAAGCCGCCATTACTCATCACCAAAATATGGTCTCCTGGCTTAGCCTCCTGAGTTACAGCCTCTACCAGTGAATTTAATTCATCAAATGCCTTGGCTCTACCTAAGCTTGAGCTATTTAAGGGTGACAAAACTCCTTCTAAATCCCAACCTAGAGATTCTTTGCCTGAGCTAGCCCCATAAGCAAAAATTTTGTCTGCTACTTCCAGGCTAGCAGGAAGTTGCGCCTTCATTACTCCCAATTTCATCGTATTGGAGCGTGGCTCTAATACCGCCAAGATACGAGACTTGCCTACACGACGACGCAATCCATCAAGAGTGGTGGTAATGGCGGTAGGATGATGCGCAAAGTCGTCATAAACCGTAATATCGTTCGCTACCCCAATCGTTTCTAGGCGACGTTTCACATTTTTAAACGCTGCTAAAGCATGCGCCGCCTTTTCTGGTGATATACCAATATGGTTTGCAGCAGCGATGGCAGCCAAGGCATTTAGCTGATTATGTCTACCCATGACACCAGAGTCAGGAGCCCACTTTACTGTGGCTACTTCTTTGCCAGACTGTCGAACAATAAAACCATCAGCCTCCTGTGTAATGAGAGACCATTCGTTGTTTAAATCTTGCCCAAAGCGCTCCACAGGAGCCCAAGCTCCGCGCGTCACAACCCGCTCCAAAGCTGGCTCTTCACCATTCACCACCAATAAACCATCGCCTGGAACGGTGCGGACCATATGGTGAAATTGCGTTTCAATTGCAGCAAGATCAGCAAAGATATCGGCGTGATCAAACTCTAAATTATTGAGTAATGCAGTGCGGGGTCTGTAGTGGACAAACTTACTACGCTTATCAAAAAAAGCAGTGTCGTATTCATCTGCTTCAATCACAAAATACTTACCTTCACCCAAGTGTGCAGACACCGTGAAATTGAGTGGCACTCCGCCAATTAAATAGCTAGGCTTGTATCCATTGAATTCCAAAATCCAAGTGAGCATGGCTGAAGTGGTTGTTTTCCCATGAGTACCTGCAACTGCTAATACATGCTTACCGTATAAAACCTGTTCACCTAACCATTGCGGACCTGAGATATAGGGAAGACTTTGATTGAGAATGGCCTCCATCAAAGGATTGCCTCGAGAAACCACATTGCCGATCACAAATAAATCCGGCATCGTCTCAAACTGGGATAATTGATCAGGAGAAAATCCCTCAATGAGTTCAATACCCTGAGCTTGGAGTTGCGTACTCATCGGTGGATACACGTTGGCATCGCAGCCTGTAACGCGATGGCCAGCCTGACGAGCGATTGCGGCAATGCCGCCCATGAAGGTGCCGCAAATGCCCAAGATATGTATATGCATCTGCGAATTTTAGCGAAGGAGTAGCAGTGAACCGAAGACAGTGGCTGATAATCAGCGTAATTAGCCTTTTGGCACTTTTGGCTGGCGTCTTTAGCTCTCAATGGATTTCCAAAATAGGGCTTGCTAGCGAGCCTGCCGTAAAAGCTTTTTTTGCTAACGCTTGGCAAACGCCAGATGGTAAATCAGTAAATTCTGCAGATTGGCAAGGGAAAATCCTGGTAGTGAACTTTTGGGCCTCCTGGTGCCCCCCTTGCGTAGAGGAAATGCCCACTTTAGACCTGTTACAGAAAGACTTTTTGCAGCAAAATGTCTTATTTGTCGGCATCGGCATTGATTCACCCTCTAATATTCGTGAATTTCTTAAAAGTACCTCCGTTTCTTACCCCATTGTGATTGGGGGCCTCGAGGGCAGCAACCTTTCCAAACAGTTGGGAAATACGCAAGGTGCACTTCCCTACACGATCATCATCAATTCCAAAGGCAAAGCGGTATTTAGTAAATTAGGGAAGATAAGTGAAGAAGAGCTCAGAAAAGCGATTAAAGAAGCAATTTAATAAATTTTAAAGTATTTTCTTAAAAAATTTACAGGCGCAAAACCATCATAAAACCGCTATCTAAGTCCTAATTATTCAAAATCTAAAGCTAAAAAATGCTTATTTTTAGTTATTTTGACATGTTCAACGGGTATACTTTCACAAGTAAAAATTGAAGTATCAAATTCATCCAAGATGCATTTGTAGTCAAAAGCCCAATTTAGCAATTGACACTTAACTGCCTCTAAAACTAGGGAACTATGTCGAAAAAAGCTTCAATTCTCGTTATTCAGGGCCCAAATCTCAATTTATTAGGTACCCGTGAACCAGAGGTTTATGGAAAAACAACCCTAGAAGATATCCACAAAAGACTTGGTGAGCTTGCAAAAGCCCATTCAGTGGATCTTGATACCTACCAAAGTAACCACGAAGGCGAATTAATCGATCGCATTCAAAAGGCTAAACAGGATGGGGTTGATTTCATCATCATCAACCCAGGAGCATTTACCCATACCAGCGTAGCCTTACGTGATGTTTTAGCCGGTGTCGCAATTCCATTCACGGAAATCCATCTTTCTAATATTCATCAGCGCGAAGAATTTCGCAAGCACTCCTATTTATCAGACATTGCCACTGGTGTGATTTGTGGTCTGGGTGCCATAGGCTATGAATTAGCTCTTCAAGCTGCTATTACTCGCTTACAAAAATAAGCTTCATTTAAAGAATTACAAGAGAGGAAGTACTCATATGGATCTGAGAAAACTAAAAACCTTGATCGACCTAGTTTCTGAATCAGGCATTTCTGAGTTAGAGGTAAATGAGGGTGAAGACCGTGTGCGAATTGTCAACGCTGGCTCAGCCTCACCCACTGGTCAAATGGCGAACACAAATCTGGCGCCGGCTCAAGTAATGCAAGCTATGCCAACACCTATTGCTGCAGCTGTCATCGCCGAAGAGCCAGTAGATGCCGGTTTTATTGCTCGCTCACCAATGGTGGGAACCTTCTACCGCGCCCCTAATCCTGAGTCGCCAAACTTTGTAAATGTCGGTGATATTGTGAAGGTAGGTCAAACGCTTTGCATTATTGAAGCCATGAAGTTACTCAATGAAATTGAATCTGAAAAAGATGGTGTGATTAAGCAGATTTTTTGCGAAAACGGTCAAGGTGTTGAATTTGACCAGCCACTTTTCATCATCGCTTAATTATTTTGCACGTTTTTGCAATCTGCTAACACCTAACTCAAAGCTGACATGTTCGATAAGATTTTGATTGCCAATCGGGGAGAAATTGCTCTCCGTATCCAACGAGCGTGCCGCGAGTTGGGAATAAAAACGGTTGTAGTGTATTCGACTGCTGACAAAGAAGCTAAGTACGTAAAGCTTGCAGATGAAGCGGTATGTATTGGCCCAGCGCCATCACCACTGAGTTACCTTAATATGCCAGCCATTATTTCTGCAGCTGAAGTAACAGATGCAGAAGCCATTCATCCTGGTTACGGATTCCTTTCTGAAAACGCTGACTTTGCTGAACGCGTTGAAAAATCTGGGTTTGCCTTTATTGGTCCTACAGCAGCATCTATTCGCTTAATGGGTGATAAGGTTTCGGCTAAACGCGCCATGATTAAAGCGGGAGTACCTTGTGTACCAGGATCTGAAGGTGCATTGCCAGATGATCCAAAAGAAATTATTGCTACCGCTAAACGCGTTGGTTATCCAGTGATCATTAAAGCTGCGGGTGGTGGTGGTGGTCGTGGAATGCGCGTCGTTCATACCGAAGCTGCCCTTCTCAATGCGGTCAACATGACTAGAGAGGAAGCAGGTCGCGCGTTTGGAAATCCACAAGTCTATATGGAGAAGTTTTTAGAAAAGCCACGCCATGTAGAAATTCAAATTTTGGCTGATACCCATGGCAATGCCATTTGGCTTGGCGAGCGTGATTGCTCTATGCAACGCCGTCACCAAAAAGTCATCGAGGAAGCACCAGCTCCTGGTATTGACCGTCGCTTAATTGCCAAGATCGGCGAACGCTGCGCCGAAGCTTGCCGCAAAATTGCTTATCGTGGTGCTGGAACGTTTGAGTTCCTCTATGAAAACAATGAATTTTTCTTCATTGAAATGAATACCCGGGTTCAGGTTGAGCATCCCGTTACCGAAATGATCACTGGTGTCGATATTGTTCAAGAACAAATTCGAATTGCGGCTGGTCTCAAATTAGGCTACCGCCAAAAAGACATTGTCTTTCGTGGTCACGCCATTGAGTGCCGCTTAAACGCAGAAGATCCCTTTAAGTTCACACCAAGCCCAGGCAAAATCGGCTCATTCCATATGCCAGGCGGTCCCGGAATACGTGTTGACTCGCATGCCTATAGTGGCTACGTAGTTCCCTCGAACTATGACTCGATGATTGGTAAATTGATCTCTTACGGCAATACTCGTGAACAAGCGATTCGACGGATGCAAATTGCCCTCTCTGAAATGGTGATTGACGGGATTACTACAAACGTGCCTCTGCACCGTGAGTTGATGCTCGACCCCAACTTTATAGAAGGTGGCACCAGCATTCACTACCTGGAACATCGTCTAGAAGAACAAGCCGCAAGCCGCGGAAAACCCTAATTGATACGGCTTCTCCATGTCATATCGTGAACTCGTTTTTACGGTAGTTGCTGAAACTGCCGAACCCTTAGGTGATGCACTGATTGATTTGGGTGCGCTCTCAGTGACGGTTGAAGATGCTGCTTCTGGAGGCTATGACGAGAGCCCGCTTTATGGAGAGCCTGGTCTTTCTCCAGACGTACAAGCCTGGGAGCGTTCTTCAGTAACGGCACTTTTTAACCCAGAGATCGACGATTCTGGAGATGCTAACTTTGTTTCTCAACTACTCTTCTCTCTGAAGGAAGCAGGATTTCATCTCTCTGCACCAGAAGAAAAAATGGTAGAAGATCAGGACTGGGTTCGCTTAACCCAAAGTCAGTTTGCACCGATTCAAATTGGTGGGCGTATTTGGGTAGTGCCTTCTTGGCACGAAGCACCCTCTGATCCCAATGCGATTTGTTTAGCAGTTGATCCAGGCCTAGCTTTTGGTACAGGAAGTCATCCCACTACTCACTTATGCCTGCTGTGGCTAGAACAACATCGCCACTTACATAATCAGAGTCTGCTCGATTACGGGTGTGGCTCCGGAATTCTTGCAATTGCCGCAGCAAAACTGGGTGCTAAGCCTGTGGTTGGAACGGATATTGATCCTCAAGCCATTATTGCTGCACGCAATAACGCTGAGATTAACAAGACTGTTATTCGTTTTGTATTACCAAATGAAGATGCCCCAGAATTAGCTGCCAATACTAAATACGACATTGTGATGGCCAATATTTTGGCCAATCCGCTGCAAGTACTTGCACCTGCACTCGTAAATAAAATACGCCCTGGTGGTGAAATAGTCTTGTCTGGAGTGCTTGCGCGTCAAGCAGATGAAGTCATTGCCACCTATAGCCAATGGCTAACACTATTCCTCTGGAAGGAGAGTGAAGGCTGGGTTTGCTTACATGGCATCCTAAAAGAGGATAAGGAGCAGCCAGTTTCTCCGCTGCCTCAAAAAAAAAGCCTTAAATTCATTCTGCTAGGTAGTTTTTTATTGTTGCTACTAGTCTTTGGCGAACACCTCTCAAGAAATACTTTGTTACCTGTAGTAGCACCCCGCATTGATGGAACATCTTCTGCTCTTGCTGTCAGTACTTTTTCAGTGCTCAATACTGTTGACCAAAAAATATGTGCCGTACTGGGCTGCATTAATCGCCCTGTGAGCGATTTTGCTGCATGGAAAATAACTTCTGTCACACTCACGCCTGAAAACGCGCGAGAAGGGCTTAAAAATGCTCCAAATCAATCTTTACTCCAAGTTGAAATACAAAATCGTCTCGCAATAGCAGTTTTGATACCCAATTTAGAAATTTCTCTTACAGATTCAGATGAATCTGAATTGAAATCGATACAGCTCACACCAAAAGAATGGTTACCTAACGCTTGGCAAGAATCGCATCCCAATTTTTCAATCAAGGGCGCCCCTTCTGGAGGACTCATTCAAACCGAATTGCCAGTTTCTCTGCCAGCAAATGCTGTCGGGTATCGCGTACGCATTCTTTATCCTCAATAATTCTCCATTCCAATCTTTAACCCACTACCCCCTACAGAAAGTAATTTATGGCTAGCTTGATTTGCGGTTCTATCGCCTACGACACCATCATGAACTTTGAAGGCAAATTTGCCGATCAAATCTTGCCTGAGCAGATTCATATTCTGAATGTGGCTTTTTTAGTTCCTACTATGCGTCGAGAATTCGGTGGCTGTGCTGGCAATATTGCCTATAACCTGAATCTTTTGGGTGGTGACCCAATCATCATGGCAACTGTTGGTGGTGATGCGGTTCCTTACATGGATCGTCTCAAGCAACTGAAGATTGATGCTAGTCACATCCGCCAAATTAATCACGCATTCACTGCTCAAGCCATGATCACCACTGATCAAGCAAATAACCAAATCACGGCATTTCATCCAGGGGCCATGGATGAGTCACACTTGAACCAAGTCTCTGAAGTGATAGCTGAACGTAGCAAAAACGCCAAAGGCGCTGCCAAGTTTGGCATCGTTGCACCCGATGGTCGTCAAGGAATGTGGGAGCACTGCCACCAACTTGCAGATGCGGGCATTCCATTTGTATTCGATCCAGGCCAAGGATTGCCGATGTTCAATGGCCCTGAATTACTGGAATTAGTTGATATTGCCAGTTATTTGGCAGTCAATGACTATGAAGGTGAGATGCTTTCTCAAAGAACTGGCTTAAGCCTTGCCAAAGTTGCGGAACTCATTAAGGCATTGATCGTTACAAAAGGTGCTGAAGGTGCCGACATTTACGTAAAAGGTAAATGTATTTCTATTCCACCAGTCCCAGCAGCAAAAGTGATTGATCCTACTGGCTGTGGGGATGCATTTCGAGGTGGCCTACTCTTTGGATTAGAAAATGGCATGGATTGGGAAACTACTGGTCGCTTAGCGAGTTTGATGGGATCAATCAAAATTACCCATCAAGGCCCACAAAATCATCAATTCAGTAAAGATGAGATAGGCGAGCAATTTAAATCCGCCTTTGGCTTTAGTTTCTAAACACCACATCTGATTCCGGGCTACTTCAGAGTCTCTTGGGAAAAATAGGTAATAAAAATTTGTAATAAAAAAGGGGTCTCGTGAGAGACCCCTTTGAGTAACACCCGTCTGATTAAGGACGTGTGCCAGTTGGGAAGGGCCAAGCAGCAGCAGGATTCAACGCACTAGTCGCTGGTGCAGCTTTCTTAGCCGCGGGCTTTTTTACAGCAGAGCCCGTTTTC
>Ga0194047_10000380_pt1 | contig 30256 bp, 26 predicted proteins | sample JunL225m_MetaG_2_FD_160070 | JGI IMG/M metagenome (GOLD analysis project Ga0194047, IMG submission 160070) | Anoxic zone freshwater microbial communities from boreal shield lake in IISD Experimental Lakes Area, Ontario, Canada - Jun2016-L221-5m | ecosystem: Environmental > Aquatic > Freshwater... | reverse complement strand
AAATAAAATTTATAAGTATATTTTCTTTTCTATTGCTTCTAACAATCAGTACCGGGTTGTTTGCACAAAAAAAAATTTCTAATCAACCAACACAATTAATTACGAATGTGCAATTAATTGATGGTACAGGCAAGCCTGCGTATAGTGCATCGGTAAGAATGCAGGGAAAGAAGATCATGCAAGTAGGTCAATTAAAAGCCAATCAAAACGAGCAGGTAATAGATGGGCATGGCCTTGTGTTAGCGCCTGGTTTCATTGACTCTCATAGCCATCATTTTGGAGACTTAGATGATCATCCGGAGGCCATTCCTACCAATAGCCAAGGCATTACTACTATTATTATAGGTCAGGATGGAGCTAGTTATGCAATGGATACCTTAACTAAAATGTTTAAAGCGCATTCCATGGCTGTAAATGTAGGCACCTATACAGGCCAGGCAAGTTTAAGAGAAGAAGTAATGGGTGAGAAAGATGTATATAGAGAAGCCAGTCAGGCAGAAATAGATAAAATGAAAATTATTTTACAAAAAGAATTAGACAAAGGTTCATTGGGTTTGTCAACTGGGCTTGAATATGAGCAAGCTTTTTTTTCAAGCAAAGATGAAGTGATACAATTGGCGAATCTAGCTGCTGCTGCTAAGGCAAGATACATGAGTCATATAAGAAGTGAAGATGTAAGATTACAAGACGCCATTGATGAGATTATTGAAATAGGAAGGGTCACTAAAATGCCTGTACAAATTTCACATATTAAAATTGCTAAAAAAGATGATTGGGAAACTTCTACTACATTAATTGCCAAATTAGAAAAAGCAAGAGCTGCTGGAATTAATATTACTGCCGATGTATATCCTTATACTTATTGGAACTCCACTTTAAGAGTTTTATTTCCAACCAGAGATTATACCAATCCGGTGAGTGCAGAATTTGCAGTGAATCATACCTTTGATGTGAATGAATCTTATTTAGTAAAGTATGCACCTGTTGAAGCGTACAGAGGCAAGACCATTGCAGCGATTGCGGCGATGAGAAATGAAAAACCATCTGTTACTTTAATGGCATTGATTGCGATTGCTTCCGATTTTAAACAAAAGAATCCCAATTTTAAAGGAACAATAGAAGCCATTGCTGCAAAGTCTATGATAGAAAAGGATGTAGCTAATTTTATAGCTTGGCCTTATGCCAATATATGTTCAGATGGTAATGCAGGCGGCCATCCTAGAGGCCATGGTGCTTTTACAAGAGTATTAGGAAAATATGTAAGAGAAGATAAAATCATTTCATTAGAAAATGCCATACATAAAATGACAGGCTTAACTGCTGCACATTTAGGTATTAAAGACCGTGGTATTATTGCAGCAGGTAATTATGCCGATTTAGTTTTATTGAATCCGGCAACGGTGAAAGACAATGCGACCATTCAAGACAGCAGGGCTTTATCAACAGGTATTGAAATGGTTTGGATCAATGGACAACTTACGTATCAAAATCAAAAAGCTACCGGTAATTACCCAGGTGTACTTATCAAAAGAAAATAAATTTCAAAAGAAATAAATTTTAAATTAAAAGAAAGGTTAGCAAGATGAACAATGCAATTGTATTAACGAATGGATTATTAAAAGCCTTGGATGCCAAAACTGCACACGGACTAATTAGAGGCACAGAGCGCTTTACCATTAAAGGGGTGGTAGACTGCGCAGCTACTGCTGGTCAAGATGCAGGAACATTATTAGACGGTAAAAATAGAAATATACCAGTGTTTGAAAATTTACAAGATGCGGTTACTGCTTTAAATGACATTCAATTTTTAGTGATAGGTGTGGCTACTGTGGGAGGAAGATTACCGGGTAATATGTTAACTACTATTGTTGAAGCTATTCATGCAGGTTTATCAATTGTGAATGGTTTACATGAATATTTAAATGAGAAGCCTGAGGTAGTAGCACTTGCTAAAGAAAAAGGGGTACAATTAATTGATGTAAGAAAACCTAAAACCAGAGAGCAACTAAGCTTTTGGACTGGAGACATCTATAAAGTAACTGCGCCCATCATAGCTGTAATTGGTATGGATTGCGCTATGGGCAAAAGAACCACAGCAAGAATGTTAAGACAGGCTTGTGAAGCAGACGGACTCCGGGCTGAGATGATATATACTGGACAAACCGGTTGGTTGCAAGGCGGTAAATATGGTTTTGTTTTTGATTCTACTTTAAATGATTTTGTATCTGGAGAATTAGAAAATGCGATTGTTACTTGCTGGAAAGAAACGCAACCTGATTTTATTTTCTTAGAGGGGCAGTCTTCTTTAAGAAATCCGAGTGGTCCTTGTGGTATTGAATTATTAATATCAGGGAATGCTAAACATGTAATATTGTTATTCGCCCCTAAGCGTAAATATTTTGACCATGATGAAAAATGGGGATCTATTCCTAGCGTTGAATCGGAAATTGAGATTATAGAAAAATTAGGTTCAAAAGTAATTGCATTAGGTATTCATACTGAAGACTGTACCAATGAAGAAGCCTTTTCTTTTCAAAAACAATATGAGCAAAAATTAAACATACCCGTATTATTGCCTATTCAAGAAGGCGTAGATAAAATATTGCCTACATTAAAAAAATTAATAAAGAACTAGATAATAAGAATTTACTAAGCAATTATTTAATGAGTAATAGTTTGGTTAATTTTTTAACAATAGTATAATGAATGATTCAAAAAATTAAATTAATAATAAATATCCAATGAAAATAGTTGCTGTAAGATCTTATCTAAAAAAAATGGCTTTGACCAAGCCTTATATCATTGCTTATAGTACTTTCTCCGATGTAAGCTTAGCTTTTTTTGAAGTAGAGTTAGCCAATGGCATGGTGGGCTATGGTTGTGGAAGCCCTGCTGGAGAAGTGGTAGGAGAAACGACTGCGCAAACTGCTGTTAATTTAGAAACCGAATTTGTTAAAAATTTTGTAGGCAGAGACATTCGTCATTTTCAAAAAATGATTTATGAAAGTAGACAGCATTTTGATCACTTACCTGGAACCCAGGCTGCTATTGATATAGCCATGCACGATGCCTTTGGTAAATTCATGGGCATTTCCGTTGCTGATTTTTATGGACAAAAAATAAAAGCCTTACCTACTTCTATTACGATTGGCATTAAAAGTATAGAAGAAACTTTAGAAGACGCTGCAAGTTTTTTAAGTCTAGGTTTTAGAGTATTAAAAGTAAAACTAGGCTTGAATGTTGATGAGGACATTGAAAAAATTAATAAGCTGCATGAAAAATATCCAAGTGAATATATAATAAGAGTAGATCCGAATCAGGGCTATAGCTTGGCCAATTTAAATAAGTTTATTGATGCTACTAAAAAAGTGGGGGTTGAATTAATAGAACAGCCTTTGCCCGTTGGCAAAGAATTAGAATTATTAAAAGTAGATCCTGTTTACCGTTCTATATTAATGGGAGATGAATCATTGAAAGACCCGCAGGCTGCATTGGAATATGCCATTAGCAAACCTTTTGGTGTCTACAATATTAAATTAATGAAGTGTGGTGGTATCATGGGTGCTATGGAAATTGCTACTATTGCAAAAAATGCAAGCATCAATTTATTCTGGGGATGCAATGATGAAAGTATTATAAGCATTACTGCGGCGCTTCATGCAGCATACTGCTGTTCCAATACTAAATATATTGATTTAGATGGCAGCTTTGATTTAGCCGAGGACTTGGTAACAGGTGGCTTTGAATTAATTGATGGCTATATGCATATTAATAGCCAGCCTGGTTTTGGGGTGACTAAATTATAATGCACTTTCTAAAGAATTCCTTAAATTGTAGAATGGATATATTAAAACCCAAAATTGGAGTAAGCACTGCTACATTTTTAGTAGTGAGTGTAATTATTGGTTCTGGTGTGTTTAAAAAGTTGGCACCCATGTCACAAACTTTGGGTTCTCCCTTATTAGTTATTCTTTGTTGGGTATTAGCAGGGCTTATTAGTTTAGCAGGCGCTTTGTCCACTGCCGAAATGGTAAGTATGTTTCCCAATTCAGGAGGGGAGTACTTTTATTTTCAAAAAGTATATGGTCGCTTTTTTTCTTTTATGTATGGATGGGCAAGCTTCACTGTTATTAAAACCGCTTCCATTGCTGCTTTGGCTTATATTTTTGCGCAGTCCTTAACAAGTTTATTTCCTCTTCCTATTATAGGAGACAGCATTCGCTTTTTAGGAATTGCTATAACACAGACTTTATTTATTAAATTAGTTGCATCCTTTTTAATTATAGCACTTACCTTATTAAATTATAGAGGTGCACAGTTTGCAACGCAATTAAGTACAGTCTTAACTTATTTAATGTTAACTAGCATTGTTGCATTTTTAGCCATTGGTTTTGGTTCTTCACAAGGAAGTATGGCTAATGTAACCACAACAAGTCATTTACCCAATGCTCCCCATCTACATGGGTTTAGTTTACTAAAAGCCTTATTTGTGGCTAGTTTGGGTGCTTTTTGGGGTTATGAAGGATGGAATGGAATTGCTTATATTGGAGAAGAGATAAAAAATCCAAAAAGAAATTTACCACTGGCATTAGGCATTGGTACTTTAATTGTGATGACGGCCTATGTTTTATTGAATATTGTATTTGTATATATTTTACCCGTTGATTATTTTATACAACTCACCCCAAATAAAATTGCTGCTGTAGAAGTAGCGGGTAAACTTAGCGGACATATTGGAATGGTCTTAGTGGCTAGTTTAATAGTGGTCACTACATTGAATGCCACCAATAGCACCATTTTAACTTCGGCTAGAATGATGTATGCAATGGCGAGAGATAAATTGTTTTTTTATAAAGCAGCGAACGTGCATCCCAAATACAATACCCCCGATATAGCATTATTTATACAAGCTTTTTGGGCGATTGCATTAGTTTTCTCAGGTAGCTTTGATCAATTAACCGATATGTTGGTTTTTGCTTCCTTTATATTTTATGGAAGTACAGCTCTAGGTGTAATTATATTAAGAGTAAAGCATCCCGAATACGAAAGAAAGTATAAGGTCATTGGTTATCCTTTTGTACCAGGCTTATTCTTACTATTTTGTGCAGCTTTGTTTATAATTACCATTATCAATAAACCCTACGAAGCCATTTGGGGCTTAAGCCTTATTGCTACTGGTTTTCCTGTGTATTGGTGGTTGAATCGTAAATAACTACTTTCCCCCATAAATGGCCGTAGTTGTTTCTAAAGTCATCATGAATAGGATGCTTCTGATATATTTCTTCTTCCTCAGCAGTATTGAAAATACATAACCAAGAATACGTATAGTCTCTTTCAATCACGGACCTATTGGTAGCAGCGGGCGTTCCAATATCCGAAAAACGAATACATTCAATGGTTGCTAATTTTTGCAATCCTTCTAATACTTTATTTTTATCAGCAATAGAATCTGGATTTTTTAAATAAAAAAGTACATGGTGTACAAAAATATTATTGGCTATATTCTGGTTCATAAATTTTAACTAAAAAAAATGACTAAATGAATTCACCCGAAAGTTAATCAATTTAGTCATTAAAAAAAACTTATCTAAAAAATCTGCACCAATTACCCTTCTAGAATTGCTTTAGCATATTCAAAACATTTTTTGGTTTCTTTCACTGCATCAGAACCTGCTGGAATATCATATTCTAATTCTATACTTGCTGGTATTTTATATTTTTTAGTTTTTAATAAAGTAAGTACTTCTTTAAGTGGTGTATCCCCTTCACCCCATGGCATATTCATGGAACCATTTACTTTATTCTTACGATCTTTAATATGCATACTTGAAATGCGATCATGCTTCGCTTCGATCAATGCCAATAAAGTTTCTTTTGTATTGGGTCCACCTGCTGCAATATAATGTCCACAATCTAAGTTCATGGCATTGTAAGGAGATTGGCTCAAAGCCACATCCCATGCAGTATCTGTTGCTTGCATATGTGCATGATACCCTACATATACTTTATGTTTTAATCCAAATTCGCCTAATCTTTTTGAATGTGCAATATCCGTAGGTAGTTCCACATTTACCGAAGTCGCTCCTAAAGCATTTGCAGCACGCATAGCGTAATCAATTTCACCATCTGTACTTTTTATTCCTAATGCAGCATCTGGTTTAAATGCATAAATAGTAATTCCTTCATCATTGAATAATTTTCTTAGCTCTACAAATTTATCCATAGAAGCTGTTTCTCTCCAAGCTCTTGCTTTTGCATTTCTTTCTTCCATTGATTTCATAAAATCTTCACGAGACATAGGGGGTTTTGCAGGCTCGTTGCCTGCTGCTGGTCTAAAATTCATTGGTGGCATTACTCCAACTGGGCTGCCAGCATAAGCTTCAGCAGGGTCGCCCATCAATTCAATAGCAGTTATGCCAGCCTCTTTACAATATTGAATTAATTGTTCCGCACTACCTGGCATAGATCTAAAAGAATAAGTGATAGCGCCAATTTGAACTCCTTTAATGGTAGATAAAGGACTGCTTAAGAATAAAGAATTAGTAGCTAATCCATTTTTACCCATGAACACGAAGCCCAATGAGGCCAAAGAGCTTTGGTATAGAAATGCTCTACGAGATGATCCTGTTTTGTTTATTTTACTTGCATTTGACATAATACTTGTTTTAATAGTTGATAATTAAGAGACTATTAAAATAAGGATTCTATTTTAATATTTAGCTAAAATTTGATAAATGGTTAAACTAGAACAATTAGGTATCATTTTAATTCTATTGGCTTTCCTTGAGATGGGTAAAGTATTGTAAGCCCGATGGTATTGGCTGTTGTAAGCTCCTTTTTTATATTGACTTCACAATTGCTACAAGGTTTGATATGGGTGATGTAAATGGGCGTATATTTTAAAAGCCCATCGCAATGCTTATTTAATGCCAACATTTCTTGCATCCATAAACGAGGTGTTAAATGACCAAACAAAGATTTATCGGGGATAGAATTGTTAAAACTTACCTCAATAAAAATTGCTTTTAATTGACCAGCTTTTATTATACCTGCAATGGCAGTCCATAGTTTATCTAATTGCCTGCTTTGTTCTACTGCATCTGCACCCGTATCACCAAGATATAAAACATAATTATTTTTATTACCCACTAAAAAAGCAGTGCTTTCGTAGGGCTTAACATGGCTTAATACAAAGGGCGTCACATTCAATTCGGTATTAGGGATATTTATTTCTATTCCAGCTGTAAGGGGTTGATACGAATATTTATTTAGAATAGGCTTATCACCATCACTTCCAAAATTTGCCCAACTTTTCCAAGTGAAATAATTATTTTTTAAAATATCTAGTACAGAAGGCAAAGCATAGATGGGTTTGGCTAGATCATTGGGAGAATTTAAAATTAAACCTGCTACATGATCTAAATGTGCATGTGATATAAAATAAGCCTTTATATTTTTTTTCTGAATGTCATCTGTGCTGCTGCCTGGGAACAATTTTGAATTATTTATTTTTTTCAATCCAGCATAAATGGTACCCGCATCCAAACAAATATAATTATTGGACCCACCTGCTGCAATCATATAAGCCGATAAATTTGATTCATCTAAACCTCCTTGAATACCTAAAGGAATGATTTGAAAACTTGGGCTAGCATTTTTTTGCTGTTCGTATCCAGTAATGGCAAATAAAAAAGTAAATACAATCGTCAATATATTTTTCATGTGTAGGAAGATTTCTTTTATTAATACAATAAAGTTACACTTAATTATGATTTCAATCATAAACCCTTATGATATAGGTTGGTTCAAATAGCTGATTATATTTTTAATCTTTATAACATCAAAACACTGATATAACTATGAAAAATAAAAAACACGCCATCTATTTAAAAACAAGTTTCGCAAGCACCATTTTTTTTGCAATTTTTTGTTTGACTTTAATAGCAAATCAAGCAAATGCACAAGCTACCAAATCAAAACCATGGAATCCGCCTGCATCAGCCATTGAATTAAAAAATCCATTTGCGGGCGATGCAAATGCAATCAAAGAGGGTAAGAAATTGTATGTGACTTACTGCACACCCTGTCATGGCAATTCAGGTAAAGGAGATGGCATCGCTGCTGCTTCATTAAACCCAAAACCTGCCGACCATACTTCGGATGCAGTACAATCTGAAACTGATGGCGCAGCTTATTGGAAATTGACCGAAGGAAGAGGCCCCATGATTTCCTACAAACAATTATTGACCGATAACCAAAGATGGCAATTGGTGACTTATATCAAAACCTTAGGAAAGAAAAAGTAAAATACGATTTGAATCACTTTTAATTCCTTAAATAAAATTATATATCATGAAATTTAAAATACAAAATAGCAGCTATGGTTTTTTATTGCTCTTTTTATTAGGAACCATTATACAGCTTCGAGCGCAAGATCAAAAATCAACAGTAGATTCTTCCTTATTAGAAAGAATTAATTATTTAGAACAACAAATGAATTATCATAAATCAGGTGACGACCATTTTATGGTAGTAGGCTTGGCTAATTTTGGGTTTTCTAGCAATAAAACTACCAATACATTAAACGGTATTAGTACCACAAGCAAAAAAAGTAATCTTGGAGATATAGATCAATTTGAATTTAGTCCCATGTTTTTGTGGAGACATGAAAAAAAATATTTGATGGAATTTGAGCCTACTTTTAGTCAGAATGGATTGGGTGTAAGCTGGGCTGACATTTCCTATTTTGCAGCGCCTAATGTAATTATTCGTGCAGGGTATTTAGTATTGCCATTTGGTACTTATTCAAAAAAACAAGCTGCAGGTTGGATTAATAAATTTGCGACAGATCCTATTGGCATTGCAGACATGCCTACGTCTGATTATGGGGTGGAAGTTGAAGGAGGATTGCCATTAGGTGATATGAAAATGAACTATGATTTAGCATTGTCCAATGGTTTGCAGTTAGGCAATGATGGTACAGTAACGAGTGGTTATTTGGTTGACAACAATACCAATAAAACCATCACCGGCCGTTTGGGATTGCTTCCCTTTTCTAATTCTTCTTTAGAGATTGGTGTTTCTGGTATGTTTGGGAAAGTTGGTACAGAGGGCACCAGCTTTCATAATGTCAATGGCAATATGTATGCCTTTGATTTTAATTATGTAAAAACTTATGTTCCCTTTCTAGTCAATTTCAAATCTCAATACAATATTGTAGACATCAGCAATGCTGATTACACCACTGCAGATGAATGGGCAACGAACTATACTTTTAAAAATCATAGTACTTCTTCATTTACCCAATGTAGCATCCGACCTACTGGCATTCAAGCATTACACGATTTTGAATTGGCGGCTAGATATTCCACTTACAATACGCCTTCTAATTCTACTTGGGGGAGTGATCAATCTGCCTTTGCGATTGGTTTAAATTATTGGTTAAGCTGGAGATCGGTAATCAAATTTACTTATGAAAAATACAATGGAAATAGTACGGGAAGTGAAGTTTTAAATGCGTTTACTGGAATAACCAAGTCCAATACTTTGTATTTGCAATTTTCTATCCAACTTTAAAAAAATAAATCATGAAAATCAATAAAAATTTACAACCTATTTCAATAAGTATTATTGTATTTGTAGGAATCCTATTTATTACCACCATTAATGCCTGTGCACCCACTAAAGCAATTGCAGCTAAATCGGGGGTTCAATTGTGGAGTGAGAATTGTCAAAGATGTCACAATACACCCTCCCCCTCCACTTTTTCTCCAGAAATTTGGGAAACTGTGGGCATGCATATGCAAACCAGGGCTTTAATAACAGAAAATGAAAGAGATAAAATTGTAGATTTTTTAAAATCTGCTAGATAGTGGAAAGGGAAATATTTCACATTTAATACAAATCCATTAGACAAAATCATTAAATTTATGCGCAAACAGTTGGCATAATTATTTAATTATTTTATAATGCGTTTTTTTAAATACTCAATTTTATTTTTCTTAATTATTTTAACTTTTTTAGAGGGCTGTAAAAAACCAGAACCATTTACTTCAACACCCATTAGTAGTGTTCCAGCAGACAGCACATCCAATGTAATCGTGGCGCCCAATTTGCAACATTTTTCAGTGACTACTCAGCATAATGATAATGGAAGAACTGGTCACAATGCCAATGAGCTTGTTTTAAATACGAGCAATGTAAACGGCACGCAATTTAGAAAATTATTTACATTAAGCGTAGATGATGAAGTATATGCACAGCCCTTGGTGATGGGAAATTTTGATATGAATGGGGCAAAACACAATGTAGTATTTATTGCAACGGTTGATAATACTGTGTATGCCTTTGATGCAGATCAAGGAAATTTATACTGGAAAAAAAATTATACGGTAACTGGCATGCGCACTCCAAATGCCTATGATGTAAAATCATCTTGGTGTACACCTTATACCAATATCACTTCTTCTATTGGTATCATTGGAACACCCGTGATTGATTCCATTGCTAAGACAATTTATTTTGTGGCAAGAAGCACCGATGGCACCCTATTCAAACAACATTTACATGCAGTTGATTTAGCTACGGGAAATGAAAAACCCAATAGTCCAGTTGAAATCACTGCACAAGTGGCTGGCAAGGGAGATGCGAGTAACAATGGAATGGTTGCTTTTGATCCTTTAAGAAATAATCAAAGACAGGGTCTGGCATTGGTGAATGGGGTAGTCTATATTTCTTATGCATCCCATTGCGATCTAAATCCTTTTCATGGATGGGTTTTGGGTTACAATGCAAAAAATTTACAACAACAATATGTATACAATACGACACCCGATGGCGAGGAGGGTGGAGTATGGCAAAGTGGTATGGGCATTGCTGCAGATGAGACTGGAAATTTATACATCGTCACAGGTAATGGAACTGTAGGTACGCCAAGTCCTTATGGCATTATGCCGGGGAACGGTACTGCCGAAAATATCGCAAGTATTTTTCCAGAAAATTTAGCAGGTAGGTCGGAGAGTGCCATAAAGCTCACGCCTTCTGCAAATGCTTCCTTAAAAGTAACAAGTTATTTTACGCCCAATAATTATGTTCAAATGAACATGACCGATGCGGATTATGGTGTGATGGGATCCCTGTTGGTGCCCAATTCAAGCATATATTTTACGGGTGCCAAAGATGGCAATTTATACATTTTAGATAAAGACAATTTAGGGGGTTATGCTACTAATTTTAACAATGTAAAACAAACCATTAAAATTGGCGGCAACTTACATTGCCAGCCAGCTTATTATAAAGGAGCAAATAAAGAGTTTGCGTATATCTGGTCGGAGAATGATAAATTAAGAGCCATTGAATTTGATAGAACTTCAAATAGTTTTAATACGAATCAAACATACTCCAATTTGTCTGGACCTTCTGGTCAAACGGGGGCTATGATTTCGGTATCATCGGACAATGGTAAAGCAGGCACGGGTATTGTATGGGCTGCTTATGCAAGTAGTGGTGATGCAGAAAATGGAACTCAAAAAGGAATTCTAAGGGCATTTGATGCCAATGACATTTCTAAAGAGCTGTGGAATAGCAATAATAATCCTGGAGATTTTGTGCCTTCTTTTGCAAAGTTTTGTTCTCCTACGATTGCCAATGGCCATGTTTATTTAGCCACTTTTTCAGGACAAGTAGCGGTATTTGGTTTAAAATAAAATCCTCGCCCTACTGGTATAAAAATTAGTGTAAATAAATCTGATAAGCTTTACTTTTACAGCTATGAGAAAGGCCCTTTTTTTATTGATGATCATTTGCAGAATACAAGGGTTTGCGCAATCTCAATATTTGTGGAATGAAAAAGTTCAAAAAACTTATGAATCTATAAGTTCTTTAAGAATTCCAGAAGCTAGAAAAGTGATTGAAAAGGAATTAAGCAATCATACCAATAATTTATTTTATTCATTATTAGAAAGCGGTGCCGATTTGTACCAATCTTTTTTTAATGAAAATATTGTGGAGTACAATGTCTTTTATCCACGTTTCGAAAAAAGGATAGATTTAATTAAAACAGGCCCTAAGAACACCCCTTATTATTTATATAGTTTAGGTTTATTGCACTTTCATAAAGCCATCTTGGCTATAAAATTTGACAAAAATTTTGAAGCAGCCTTAGATTTTAGAAAAGCCTATGTTTTATTTAAAGAGAACAATGCACTGTATCCAAAATTTGGCCCCAACAATTTATACTTTGGCTTATTGACCACTGTCATTGGGGCAGTGCCCACCAATTATCAATGGATGTTAAATATTTTAGGCTTTAAAGGAAGTATTGCAAGAGGCAATGAAATGGTATTGGGATATATCAATAGTAAAGACGAGTATGCTAAAATGGCTATGAATGAAGCTTTATTACTTTATCCCTATTTGGTGATGAACTTTGAAGGCAATACTAAAAAAGCCTTTGATTTTATTGAACGTACTAATTATGATTTTAAAAAGAATCACATACATGCCTATATGGCCACCAATTTATATTTAAATCATCAACAACCTCAAAAGGCTTTAGATATAGCGAACAATATAGAACAAGGAGATGCTTATTTATCTATGCCCTTTTGGAGCTATGAAAAGGGGCATGCCTATTTTTATGAAATGAAATTAGATTATGCAGAAAAAGAATTCACTCAATTTATCAATACATTTAAAGGTAATTTTTATGTAAAAGATGCTTATGATAAATTAAGTTTGATTGCTTACTTAAAAAATGACCTTAAAAAAGCAAATGAATACAAAGAAGAAGTAGTAAAAAAAGGAAATTTATTAACCGAGGCCGATAAATTAGCGTATCACAATGCCAATAACAATGCATGGCCAAACTTAATTTTATTAAAAGCTAGAATATTGAGTGATGGTGGGTTTCAAGGGCAAGCGCTAAAAGTGTTATCCGACAAAACAAGCTTGGATTTTACGACGGAGGATGACAAAGCAGAATTTTCTTATCGATTGGCTAGGATTTATGATTTAATGGGCGACAAAGATCAAGCCATTAAATTTTACAAGTCTACCATAATAAAAGGCAAACATTTAAAACAATATTTTGCAGCTAGATCGGCCTTGCAGCTAGGACTTATTTATGAAGAAAGAAAAGATTTTGTTGCTGCTATTGAATTTTTTAAAAACTGTATGGAGATGAAAAACACAGCATTTAAAAATTCTTTAGATCAAAAGGCAAAATCGGGTATATTGAGATGTCAGAAATAAATTTATTCAAATTTATCTAAACCAATTTAGAAAGAAAAATACTTTCCTGCACCAATTTTATTTTATTACTCCAAAAAGCCATATCTGTAACCAGTTCACTTCTAGAAGGTTTGGATAGATCCCAAGGATTTCCATATTTCAAATTGGTATTTTGTAAATGCGCTAAGGCAACCATTGCAAAAGAATGAATGCAAGCAAAATGTTCAATGGTTTTTTCTTTATTTTGATTTGAAGTACTTGTTTGCAAAATGGTTTGGTTTAACCTAATACAAGCCGCAATAAATATTTCTTTTGCTTGATGTATTGAATTTGCTTTACTCACAAAAGTATGCACTCCATCTTCTCTATCTTTAAAAGCATCAAATAAATCATTGACCATTTGTCCAACAACACCAGATTGGTATATAAAATCTTTTTCTTGTAGCGTCCATTTTTCATCTAAAACTGCAGCCCATAATAAAGAACTGTTTCCACATTTATTTTCTGAAATTGACAAAATTTCATCCAATGAAATATTTTTTAGTAATTGTTGCTTCGAAACGATCTGCCATTCAATGGCTACTTTTAAAGCGTCAATAAAATCATTTGAAGGAGACCAGATTTTTCTAAGTGCATCATCCAATTCAAATATCAATTGAATTTTTGGACCAATCATGGATGGCGAAATGGTTCTATCTACTATTGCATGGTATTGTTCTTTTTCATAATCTTCTTCATCAATCAAATCGTCATAGAGCGTAGCCATTGCAGAAATGATCGCCATTCTTTTATTTTCATCAATGCTTGGCTTTCTACCTTTTAGGCGCAAATAGTTTTCAATGTTTACAATTTGATTAAACAGAGGATAATAAAAATTTATTTTTTTTTGCTCTTTTGTGGATAGGGTATAGTTGGCTCTTTGCAAACAAGCATGTACAATCGGCTTTAGAAAAGAGCGCATAAGTCTCATCTGCCTTAAAGTACTTAAGGCGTATGAAAAGGCGCTGCGTATAAAACCAAAGTAATTCAAAACTATAATTTGAATCAAATTTCGTACATTAATTGGTGGATTCAAATATTATTTTAAAATCTAATAACATTTCAACAGCATTCTTATTTACTTGACCAAAAAGAGGAGCTAAGTCATATGAAATAGTGGCTTAAATAATTTTCTTTTAGGTATCTTTACAAAAATTTACTTGAAAAATTGTACCAACTAAAGCTTATGAAAAAAGGGCTATTTCTATTTATATTTACTTTACAAATTTTAGTTGTATTTGCACAAAAAACTGAAAGAAAAGGGGAGTTCTATTTTTCATGGGGGTACAATAAAGATTATTATACCAATTCCAACATCTTTGTAAATCAACCTTCATTAGGGAATAATTTTAATTTCAAGAACACTATTTTAGTGGATCATCCAGGTTGGGATGAAGGGCTTTTTAATACAGCATTAAGTATCCCTCAATACAATTATCGATTTGGATATTTTTTCGATAAAAATAAAGATTGGGCTTTTGAAATTAATTTCGATCATACTAAAGCTTTGATTAAAGACAACCATAGCATTCATTTGGTGGGTATTTATCATGGTGCGTCCATTGATTCTACCTTTAATTTTTCAAAAACGGGGGATGGTACTTCCAGAAATTATTATTATTTAAACAATGGCGCTAATTTTTTATTATTCAATATTGTAAAAAGGAATCGATTTAAAAGTTTGTCTAGTAAAAATATTGCCATCGATGGTTTAGGAAAGTTTGGCATAGGTCCATTAATTCCTCATGTGCAAAATTCTTTGTTTGGAAAAGAAAACGATAGCAAATTTCAATTTGGTGGTTGGAATACAGGTACTGAATATGCTTTAAGAAGCACTTTTTATAAAAAATTGTATTTAGAATTCTCTGGCAAACTAGATTATGCGATGTATTATAACCTCAATGTGTTTGAAGGCAATGCGCGTCAAAATTTTGGCACTTTGGAATTTATCTTAAGCTTTGGTTACAATATACCTATGGGGCCAAAGCTTACAGCTGCTGCCCATTAAATAATTGCTTTCCTATGGAGGCCTATTTTTAAAAACCTGTTTAGTAAAAAAATACTAAATTTGGTAAACGGGTTAATTAATTAAAATTTAAACATCTATTTATTTTATGAAAAATTTTAAATTATTACTAGTATTTTTTTTAGGCACTATGCTCTTTAATGCATGTACAAAGGCCGACGATACTACTTATCAAATTAAAACCACGCCTGCACCCATAAGAACTACTTAGTTTTAATACACTAACTTTAACAATCGATCATTCATAAAACGTACAAATGAAATTTTTCAATATCTTTTTTATTCTAGTTTTTATTCTTTTTGCAGCAGTACAGTACAATGATCCTGATCCTTATTTATGGATGCCCATCTACTTGTATCCAGCTGTACTTTGTTATTTGGCAGTAAAACAAAAACCAGTCAATAAGATGGCCTATTGGGTTGGATTTTTAATTTTTGGTGTTTATGCAATGTATAAATTTTTTGATGCCAATGGAATTTTAGATTGGATCAAATACCACAATGCAACAAGTATTGCTGCTACAATGAAGGCTGAACAGCCATGGGTAGAAGAATCAAGAGAATTTTTTGGATTGGTAATTATATTAGCAGTTATGGCTATTAATTATTTCAAAGGGAAAAAGCCAAACCTAGCTTAGGTTGTACATACTTTCTTCATTAAGCTGATCGCAATCGTTTTGATGATAACTAAAAAGGAATGTTCACTCCAGTGTTCCAAATAAACTCAGTGCCTGACATCTGACTGATCGGCCAGCAAGTGGTTACAAATAAATTACACTTCCAATTTTCTCTTTGAAAGGTTGTTGTTTGTGCAGTAAAAAATCCACTGAGCCAACCATGGTCTTCTAAATAAAAAATACTGGGTTTGGTTGAAAAATTATTTTTATCACCCAATTTTATATTTTCAATTTCATAAGCCAAGTTTACAAAGTTTTCAAACAATAGACCAACTTTTCTCATTCTATCCGATCTCCAATAGGACAGCAATAGCTTTTGATGTGGAAGGAGACTGTAAGTGCCATTAAATTCAAAAGAATAATATTGCTGTACTTGCAATTCTTCATCATTAATGATCGGAGTTTTTTTCATGAAGAACCAATTGGTATTTGCTGTTAATGTAATGGTCAGCTTTTTATTTTCCACTAGGTAATAGCCAATTCTAGAATACAATGTCCAGGGCTTTCCATCAATACCTAAATTAAATTCAGGGTTGAAATAAAATTTATTTTTTCTTATCACGGTTGAACTTAAAATAGCAGGGGCGCCTAATGCAAAAGCAGGTGCAGGTGCAACACCATTGTTGGTTAATTGAATGTTGCCTGAAGTTTGCGCAAATGAGTAATTGGCAGTAATGAATACAAAACAAAAAATAATTAGGCAACTAAATTTCAATACAAGTACTATTTAATACTTGTAAAATAATACAAATAAATAGTATTATCAAATTTACTCTAATTGCTTTATAGCAAGCAAGTTTATGCATTCAAAGAAAGTAGCGATGTACTATTAGCCTGAATAAAATATAACAGCTTAACAATTTATTCCACCACTCACTTCAATTCTTTGCCCATTGATCCATTTGGCATCATCAGAACATAAGAAGGCAATGACACCCCCTAAATCATCTGCGGCACCCACTCTTCCAAGTGGAGACATATTACCCAACATGGTTTTAAATTGAGGATTGTTGCGAATGGCTGCATTATTAAAATCAGTTTCTACTGGGCCTGGTGCAACAATATTAGAACGAATGCCTCTGGTACCTAATTCTTTAGCAAGGTATCTGGTTAAAACTTCCATAGCCCCTTTCATGGACGCGTATACCGAGTAACCGGGATTGCTAAAACGAGTAGTTCCAGAAGAAATATTGATGATACTTCCTCCATCATTGATTTGCTTTAGTAATTTTTGTGTCAAAAAATAAACACTTTTAAAATGCACATTTAAAAAATCATCAAAAACGTCTTCGGTCACATCAACAAAAGGAACAGTTTTACCCATGCCTGCGTTATTAATTAAAAAATCAAAATGTGCAGCATTGAAATCTACACTAAGAATGGTTGCTATATTTTCAACAAAAGCGTCTAGTGAATTGAAGGCGCTCATATTCAAATGTGCAATGGCTGCTTTAGCTCCAAGTGATTCAATTTCTTTGACAGTTTCAATAGCCATTTCTTTATTGGTATTATAAGTTACTATAACATCAATATTTTTTTTAGCCAAACTCAAAGCCATATCTTTTCCTAGTCCACGACTACCACCAGTGACAATTGCAATTTTATTTTTCATAAGAATTTATTTTAAGGATTACTACAAAATAACAAAATAATCGTCTAATTGTTGAGTTGAAACTTAATTCATTGGCCCAATTAATTTGCAAGGTTGTAAATGTTAAAATATAGTCCTTAAATAGCGTAATGAGCTCATTCATTAAAGTTTTCTATAAACGGTTATCTATTGTGCAGCAGATTCAATAAATTTGTGTTCACAAATTAAAACATGGGCATGCGTAAATGGCTAGGTATCCTTATATTACTAAGTTTTTATATAAATATTCAAGCCCAGAAGCCTGAATTGGCCACTGGAAATGGTCAAATGTATGGGGTAGTTTTAGATGCCGAAACGCAATTGCCTATTGAATATGCTACCATCATCATTTATAAAAATGGCAATAACAAGGCCATCAATGGAGCTACGACCAATAAACAGGGTCAATTTTCGGTAAAAGAGTTGGCCAATGATGTTTATAAAGTGAATATTGAGTTTATTGGTTCTAAAACGACTACCATTAATAATGTCATTATCGACAACAATCATCTTAAAATAAATTTAAATACAATTCTATTACAAAAATCAAATAGTACCTTAAAAGAAGTCACCGTAACTAGTTCTGCAAGATTGATTGAAAATAAAATTGATAAAATGGTTTTTAATGCGGAAAAGGATATCAGTGCACAAAGTGGGGTAGCTACAGATTTATTGAAAAAAATACCAATGGTTTCTGTAGATATAGATGGCAATGTACAATTGGCTGGAACTTCAAGCATACGATTTTTAATCAATGGCAAACCCAGTATTGCATTTGGCTCTAATATTGCCGAAGTGTTACAATCTATTCCTGCAAGTGAAATAAAATCTGTAGAAGTCATCACCAATCCTGGTGCAAAATATGATGCAGATGGTTTAGGGGGCATCATCAACATCATCCTAAAACAAAATAAAACAAAAGGGTACAATGGCAATATCAATACCAGCATTGGCACTCGTATTGAAAATGGTTCAGCCAATTTAGCTTTACGCAACAATAATTTTGGTGCAAGTTTTTATATCGCCTCTAATTCAACTTTACTTTCTGCCACGCCCAATTCAATGAATAGAACTACAATTGACGCGATCAATCATACTACTAATTATATGCAACAAGAAGGCAGTAGTGATGTAAAACGACATGGCACCCATTCGGGTTTAAATTTAGATTGGACCTATTTAAAGAAAAATAGTTTTACTGCTTCTGTTAATGGCAATGACTATGGGTACAATGCTTCTGGCTATAACAATCAAACATTGTCAAGTCAATTGGATGGTGCAGCTTTAATACAAAATACTTTACTACACAATATAACCGCTGGATCTTATCAAGGAACAGGCATGAATTACAATGTGAATTATAAAAGAACTTTTGACAAAGAAGATAGAGAACTAGAAATTGGCTACAACAATGGAAATTCTAATAACAACAATCAGTCTAGTTCATTGCAATACCTGATGCCCGCCAATAATTTAAATTATGGCAGTAAAAATATATCTGCGCCTAACCAAAAAGAAACAGAATTAAAATTAGATTATACTGAACCACTTGCTGATAAAGTAAAATTTACTACAGGTGGTAAATTGGCAAGTATGGATTTGAATGGTGCTACCAATGTGTATACCCAATCAAGTACGCAAGCAAGTAGATTAAACAATAGTTTGTCTAATACAATAGGTTATCATCAAAAAGTGATTGCCATTTATTCTGAACTAGAATTTCCTATTAAAGATTGGGTGGATGTGAAATTAGGTGGAAGATGGGAACAAACCAATGTGGATGCAATTTATTCTACTTCTAATAAGCAAATCTATCCCAATTACAATAATCTTGTTCCTTCAATTTTCTTTAAACGTAAATTGGGCGAAGACAATAGTATTAAATTAAGTTATTCGAGAAGAATCAATCGTCCTGGTTCCGATGAACTAAATCCTTACATCAATACCACCGATCCAAAAAACATGAGTCAAGGAAATCCTTTTCTATTACCAGAATTAGGGGAACGAATTGAATTAACCTATAATCAACAATTAGGTGAAAAAGGATCTTTGATGTTGTCTTTATTTCAACGCAATTCCGATCAAGACATTCAACCCTATGTTACTTATTATCCAAGCTTGCAAGTGGGTGATAGCTTATACTACAATGTGAACTTAAGCAAAAACCAGAATATAGGGATGGAGAAAAATACAGGCGTAAACCTGTTTGGTGACATCAAAGTTTCCAATGCATTTAGTATTAGAACCAATCTCTCTTATTATTATAGAAAGATTTTGAATAGCATCGATCCAAATTATAACGCATCCAGTCAAAACTGGAGAGCAAATGTAAATTTGACTTACGAGTTTTCTAAAACTTTAGTGACCGAGTGGTTTGGTAATTTTAATTCTGCACGAAATGAAGTGCAAGGTAAATATCCTGCCAATGCCTCTTATAGCTTCGCCCTGCGTAAAAGATTTTGGAACAGCAAAGCTAGTTTAGGTTTGGTAGCGAATAATCCTTTTGCAGAATACATTAAGCAACAAACTCAAATTAGTGGGTCTAATTTTAATTCAAATCTAATTAGGTATGTGCCTTCTAGATCTTTTGGTATAAGCTTCAATTGGCGATTTGGAAAGCTAGAATTTAAAAAGGAAAGAAAAGAAGAAGGTGGTATGGAAGACGGGGCGAATTAACCAACTGATACTTATTATAGTTCAACTATAACCCTATTTTGACTCCATTCATACAATAGTGCATTTAATTGTGTTATAGAGACACAATTATGCATTACATTTATAAGGCAAACGCTTGCCATTGCTTTATACAAATAGTACAATCTACCATTATGAAAAAAATTTTATTTTGCTTATTCATCCTACCTGTTTTAGCTCAAGCTCAACAAAAATTTGAGGAAATTACTTTGACAGACAATGTTAAAAAAATTAAAGTCAATAATCAAATAACTTTAGGGTATTCTACCGAATCTGGTGTAAAGATTATTATGAAAGAGGGTCTTCCATTTAAAGATTTAAATAAAAATGGTATCGTGGATGCATATGAAGATTGGCGCTTAAATGTAAATGACCGCGCTAAAGATTTAGCAGCTAAATTAACAATTGAAGAAATTGCAGGATTGATGTTGTACAGTGCGCATCAAGCCATACCCATGGCTGCTGGAGGCAGATTCAGTGCCACTTACAATGGAAAAACATTTCAAGAGAGTGGTGCAAAAGCTTCCGATTTAACCGATCAACAAATTACTTTTTTATCTATAGATAAAGTGAGACATGTATTAATCACCTCTGTAGAGAATCCGATTGTATCTTCCACTTGGAACAACAATGTTCAAAAATTAGTAGAAAAAATTGGCATGGGCATTCCTTCTAATAATAGTTCTGACCCAAGAAACGGTGCGAATAAAAATGCAGAATACAATGCAGGATCTGGTGGTACTATTTCCCAATGGCCTGAAGAATTAGGATTGGCCGCAACATTTGATCCATCCATCACCAAAAAATTTGGTGCTATTGCTTCTAAGGAATACAGGGCATTAGGTATTACAACGGCATTGTCTCCTCAAATTGATTTAGCTACCGAGCCAAGATGGAACAGGTTTGTAGGCACTTTTGGGGAAGATCCAGATTTAGCAACAGCAATGGCCCGTGCCTATGTAGATGGATTTCAAACTTCACCGCAATCTATTGACAAATACAATGGATGGGGCAATTACAGTGTGAATGCCATGGTGAAACATTGGCCAGGGGGTGGTCCTGAAGAAGCTGGCAGAGATGGTCACTTTGCTTATGGAAAGTTCGCAGTATATCCTGGGAAGAACTTCCCCATGCATTTAAGAACATTTGTGAATGGTGCATTCAAATTAGAAGGCAGTACTAAAAAAGCAGCAGCCGTAATGCCATATTATACGATCTCTGTTAATCAGGATACAAAAAATGGAGAAAATGTAGGCAATGGTTTTAGTAAATATATCATCTCAGATTTGTTAAGAAATAAATATCAATATGATGGAGTAGTATGTACAGATTGGGGTATCACTGGAAATGAAGGGGCTAAGCCAGATGTATTTGCTGGAAAATCATGGGGTGTTGAAAAGCTAAGTATTGCAGAGCGTCATTATAAAGTATTGATGGCGGGAGTAGATCAATTTGGTGGAAACAATGATGTAAAACCAGTTTTAGAAGCCTATCAAATGGGCGTAAAAGAATATGGAGAAGCATTTATGCGTAAGCGTTTTGAACAATCAGCTGTTCGGTTGTTGTTAAATATGTTCAGAGTAGGCTTATTTGAAAATCCTTATTTAGATCCGAAAGAATCTATGACCATTGTAGGGAAACCTGAATTTATGAAAGCAGGATATGATGCACAATTAAAATCAATTGTGATGATAAAAAATCAAAATAAAACTTTGCCCATTGCCAAAGGAAAGATGGTTTATATTCCAAAAAGAACTACACCAGCAAGTGTTAACTTTTTTGGACAAGCTACTCCTGAAAAAACAGAATATCCAATTAATCTAGACTTGGTTAAAAAGTATTATACCGTAACAGAAGATCCAAGTAAAGCAGATTTTGCCATTGTGTTTATAAAGAGTCCAATTAGTGGTGGTTACAGTAGAGCAGATAGAGAAGCTGGTGGAAATGGATACATGCCCATTAGTTTACAGTTAAAAGATTACACAGCAACCGATGCAAGAGCACATAGTATTGCTGCAGGAGATCCAATTGTGGATCCTACCATTACAGACAGAACCTACTTAGGCAAAACATCAAAATCAAATTCTTATCCCGATTTAAGTACAATTTTGGATACAAAGAAAGCCATGAATGGCAAGCCTGTCATCATTTCTGTTGCATTAACCAATCCAATGGTATTTGGTGAATTTGAAAAAGAAGTAGATGCAATCGTAGGAGAATTTGGTGTTCAAGTTGAAGCACAACTGGACATCATTTCAGGAAAAGTAGAACCCAGTGGTTTGTTGCCAATGCAAATGCCATTGAATATGAGTTGGGTAGAAAAGCAATCAGAAGATGTGCCGCATGACATGGCTACTTATAAAGATAGTCAAGGACATCTATATGACTTTGGTTATGGCTTAAATTGGAAAGGGGTCATTAAAGATGCGAGAACGATCAAGTACGCAGTAAAAAAATAATTCAAATAAAAACATTTAAAATGGGTGGAGTACAATTTAATTATTGGCGCCACCTATTAAATGTAATTTGGTTTGACGACCGTCTAAATACCAAAAACCTTTTTCATCAAAGTGGCCATCTTGTTCTAACATAAAGCGTACTTCTTTGTTCCATTCTTTTATAAAGCTTGCTGCATTTAATTCAATAGAGTAATTGGTTTGATAATGCATTGGGAAATCTCCACTCCCTGGCACGCCATTTTGTTGATCCCACATACCAATCGTAGGTCCGGCTGCATGTCCATGAAACCCAATGGGATGCGTGTAGATACTCCCATTGATGCCTTCTTGTTTCATTTGCGTTAAGGCTTCTGAAAGTATTTGATTCCCCGTTTTATTTTCTTTGAATTTACTGGTTAAAATGTCTTGCAAACGATTGGCTTTAGCCATTCCAGCAATTAAATAAGCAGGTGCTTCTTTTTCACCAGGCTGTAAAACATAAGCGTGTTCTTGAACATCAGTATTTAATCTTAAATAGGTAATGCCAAAATCAACATGCAATAAATCGCCAGCTCTAATGATATTGTCTTTGTCTGTATTGGTAAAGGCTTTTAAATGATCAAATGTGGCTGCATCGTTTCTTTGAATTTCAACTGATGGATGAAACCAAGTACTTAATCCCATATCATTCATTTTTTGTCTAAACCACCAAACCAAATCATCGCTGGTAGTAATACCTGGTGTAATGACTTTGCCACTAAAACCTTCGGCTATTATTTTATGGGTGATGCTGTTGAGCTGCGGATACAATTGCATTTCTCTTTCGGTTCTGGTTTCTAACCAAGCCACGCCTAAGTTATTTGCAGAAACAATTTTTGCTTTATTACTTACACTTAATTTATTGGTAAACTCTAGATATTCAGTATGATCTAATCCATCAGCATGTGCAAAATCAGCAGAAATATTCAATCCAATTTTTTGTGGATGCAAAGTTTCAATAATATTATTGAGTGCATCCCATTGATCAGGAAATTTTTTCAGATCCCATGCTGCTTCAATTTGATCACCTACACTGTAACGAGCTACTGCTAATTTTTTAAATTGTTTGGTGCTAGGATTATTATAAAAAACAATAACGGTTCTTCTTCTAGCGCTTAGCCAAGTAGCAGGTAACATGGTTTTAAGTATAGGATCTTCGTTGTATTCTCTAGAAATAATCACCCACATGTCCATATTGTTTTTCTCCATTAAAGAAGGCAATAAATTATTGATGCGGTCAGCAAGAATTTCGTCAATTACTTTGGCCTGTTCTTTCAATGGCAATACTTGTGCTTTTATTGAAAGCGACAAGACGATAGTAGCCACAAGTAAGTAGCAATATTTCTTCATAAAATGAGCATTAATTTAAAGAAGTTAAAAGTATTAGTTTTTGTTCAGTAGCTAATTTATCTACCATAATTTTTTTATCAAAATGGATAATTTTCTTATCGGTAATTGAATAACTAGGCCATGCTACCAAACCCGCATTGTTTGGATTGCCTGTTTTAGCAAAATTGGTCCAATAAGTAGACATACTTAACGCTAGTTCATGATCTTCCTTTAACCAAGGTCTATTGACAGTAGATAAATTATCATATGCATAAACTACTTCACCCGTATGAAAAGCGCCAAAATCGGTGGCTGGAGTACTTGCAGGTAATTTTCTATCAAAACTGTAAACATACACAGGGGCTTTGCCTTTTTCACTTTGTAAATTGGCCCAAGTAAATCCCTGTATACCAAAAGTTTGATCTCTGCTCAATTCTCCTTGAGATTTTGCAGCAGTTTCATCGGTATTCCCAGGATACAAGGCCAATACTGCATTTGCTTTTGCACCAAATTGTTTTCTGATAGATTCAATATATTGGTTAGCAGGCAATGGCTTACCTATCATTTTATCATCTTCATTCCATCCAATAATGGTAGGGATATCATTTTGTGCATTGCGCATATAAATATCCATCATGGAGTTGGGTAAAAAATATCCATCTTCAATGGGTGCGCTTAAACCGCTATTGGCTTTTAAAATTTCTTCGGATGATTTGTTTCTTAATGCTTCAATATTAGAACAGTTTAAACTTTCTGCAAATGCTACGCCTTGTGCTTCAGCCTCTTTTAAAAGTAGATGAGGTCTTAATGTACTCGCTAAAATACTTCCTCCACTTTCTGCAATTGCGCCATGAATCAATCCTTTGGTTAAAGGAGAGGCGCATAAAAAATTAACAGCAAAAGCACCAGCCGATTGGCCTGCAATAGTTACTTTACTAGGATCACCACCAAATATTTCTATATTGTCATGTACCCATTGTAAAGCAGACACCATATCTAACAAAGCATAATTTCCAGAACTTTTATAAGGAGCTTCTTTGGTTAATGCAGGATGCGCTAAAAATCCAAATACACCTACTCTATAATTAATCGAAACAAATACCACATCTTTTTTTGCCACAGATTCGCCATCATAAATGGCGCAACCTGCACCACCGCTTCTAAAGCCACCACCATATATATAAACCAGTACTGCTTTTTTTTGCTTTGTTTTCTTGGGTGCCCAAACGTTTAAATACAAACAGTCTTCACTAATTGGCGCTTTTGGTATTAAGTATTCCTCCGACCAACACATAAATGGAACTGGCGAAGGCTGATAAGGGCTTGGACCAAATAAGGTACAATCTTTAATGTCTTTCCAAGGCTTCATAGGTTGCGGCGCCTTCCAACGAAGTGTTCCAACTGGTGGCTGTGCAAAAGGAATTCCTTTGAAAATTTGAATACCATTTTTTTTAATGCCACTTATTGGTCCCAGTTTGGTTTGAACTATTTGTTTTTGAGCACTCAATAATAATGGCAAAAAAAGGGAAAGTAAAATAATGTTTTTCATTAGGGGTATTTAAATTAATTGAATGAGGTTAACAGTCACTATTTTAACTTCATGGCAATTGGATCCCAATGAATAATTTTTTTACTAAAATAACTTTCATTGCAAGATAAAGCAGGTGCGGCGGCTCTAAATCCAAATTCGGCATCTTCTACTACTTTTTTACCAGTCCTAATGGAATCAAAAAAGTTAGTAAAATGATCCAGATGTTCATTATATCCAGCAGGTGCTTTAAATGAAACATCTTCTTTTGTTTTTCTTTTCTTCTGTGCTTCCGACCATTTAGCATCATATTCTTTTTGCATTTCTGTTTGCATCGATTTAGAGAATGTAAATAAAGAATCATAGCCGCCAAATCCAGGAGCTTCTGGCATCAAACTGTGTTTGATACTTAAATCATTTCCTTTTACATCAATCACGCCTTCGGAACCAATCAATCTGATAATTTCTTGTCCGCCCGTACCACTTATAAAATTTACTTGAAGTGTTAATTGAAATGCAGGATGATCGGTACAATCGGGGTATTGCATTACGCCCGACATCACATCAGGCATGTTTCTTCCATCTTTCCATTGACTAAATTGTCCAGTGCTGTAAATGGTTTCAGGGCCTTTAGAATTGGTAATCATATGTGTGCCACTTAATAAATGAATAAATAAATCTCCAGCAACACCTGTACCTACTTCTTTAAATGCGCGCCACCAGAAAAACTTTTTAGCATCAAATTCCATTTTCTCTGTTGCCTCAATAAACTTACCCCAATCGGTTGTTTCCGCACTCGCATCTTTTGGAATGGTATATTCCCAAGCACCAATGGAACTTTGTCTATCATAAATAGCGTTCACCATATTTAATTTTCCAATTTCACCCGCAGCCAATAATTCTTTTGCCTTGGCAAGTCCAATACTACTTACACGTTGAGAGCCTACTTGTAAAACCTTATTGTATTTTTTTTGAGCAGCAATTACTTTATACCCTTCATCAATCTTGTATACCATTGGTTTTTCACAATACACGTGTTTGCCTTTTGAAAGAGCATCAATGGTAATGCGCGCATGCCAAACATCGGTGGTGGCAATAATCACTGCATCAATATCAGCCTTGTTTAAAAGATCTTGATAATTTCTAGTCGTATATAAATCATTGCCATACAATTCTTTTGCATTTACCAATCTGCCTGTATACAAATCACAAATGCCTGCCAATTCAATACCAGGTACTTTCAATGCAGTGGCCAAATCAAAATGACCTTGCACACCAAAACCAATTACACCCAATCTAATTTTTTCACCAGCAGAAACCTTCTTTTCATAAAACAATATTCTCTCTTCTGCTTTTTCTTGGGCAGCAAGTGAATGCAAAGGGGAGGCAATGGCTGCGATGCTGGTAGCGCCAATTTGTTGTAAGAATTTTCTTCTTGAACCTGGATTTTCCTGTTTCATAGGTAGGGATTTATTTTAAAAATGTGATCAATAATAATGATGCAATCAATATTTCTAAAGTTATATTTTAAATCAGTATTGAACAATTCAAAATGATGATTTTATTTAAATGGCAAGCAAAAACATATTTTATAAACTATTGAAAATCATTATATTATGGTATTATAATAGGAATTAATGGCCAGTATATTAAGTTTTGATGATACATTATAAACGAATTCTTGAACCATTATTATTTGACGACCTTTGCATAAGGCGAATGATAAAATTTGTAGTATGACCATTAAACTTATAAAAAATAGATCCGATATTGGTGCTGGAACGCGCGGTTCCGACATGGGCATTGATGCCATTGAAATTGCAGCCATCAATAGCCACAATGATTTTTTTCATAAACACTTGTTTGAGGATGTGCCCACGCACAACGAAACCATTTACAATAAGGTCAATAATAATTTTGCAAAAAGAATTGAAGATGTTGCGGAGCAATGCGAAAGAGTAGCAACTGTTGTGAAGCAAAATATCAAAGATGGGTTTTTCCCTATTGTTTTATCTGGGGATCATTCTTCTGCACTAGGTACCATCAGTGGGATTAAAGCAGCGCATCCAACTAAAACATTGGGTGTAATTTGGATAGATGCGCATGCCGATTTGCATTCACCATTTACCTCGCCTTCGGGCAATATACATGGCATGCCTTTAGCAGCGGCTTTGGGATTAGATAATTTAGCTTGTCAAATAAATGAGTTGGAACCAGGTACATTCGCAAATTGGAATCATCTTAAAAATATTGGCATCAATGGTTCAAAGTTTTTGCCAGCGCATTTGGTTTATTTTGGACTACGAGATTTTGAAACCCCCGAAGCAAAATTAATTGCGCAACATCAAATTCAAAATTATCAAGTAGCATCATTAAGAAATAATGGATTGCAAAAAAGTGTACAAGAAGCCATTAACCATTTAAAAGATTGTGATTTTATTTACATTTCTTTTGATGTAGATTCTATGGATTGTGATTCTGTTTCCTATGGCACTGGAACCCCTGTTCCTATTGGCTTTTATGCCTCTGAAATTATAGAAATTATAGATGCATTTATTGCTACAAAAAAAGTAGGCTGTATCGAGTTTACCGAAATCAATCCCTTACTAGACAATAAGGGAAACAAAATGGCAGAGACTGCATTTCAAGTTTTAGATCATATAGCAGCGCGCTTGTAAATTAAATTTTATTGCTTCCAATCTACTGTAACAATCACTTCATTTTTTCTGCCAATAAATTGATAAGGGGCATTGTAGCCTAAAAATCTAAATTTTCCAATTACTTTAATTTTATTTTCTAATAATAAAGTATTTAATTTTTCACTCTGTTCTTTAATACTATTGTCATTGGCGTAACCACCAAAGGCAATGACCGCTACATACTCACTTGCTGTTTGTTGAATTTTAACATCGGGTGAATTGGGCTTTGGTAAATTGTTTATTCCATATTCACTAGGCATTACAAAACTCATGCTGGAAACATCACTATTCATATCCATATGCACCGGGGCTGTCATGGCAATTTTTGTTTTGGATTCATTATTGCCAAATATATAACCAGCAATTTTTCTAAAACCAGGGCTCGCAAGCTCTTTATAGTTTTTTGCGCTCGAGTAAACGGTTGCTAAAATCACCGAAGGATAATGTCTTATTTCAAAACCTTTGCCTTTAAATACAACTTCATATTTTTGTTTTTCAACTGTAAATACGCCCATAATAGCAAATGATTGAAGGGTAAAAAATAAGACACCAAGTAGTAAAAGTAAGTATTTTGCCTTTTTCATATAACATAATAACAAACATAATAGGAAAAGGTTTAAGAAAGTACAATTTTGCAAATAGCTTCGAGCTATTGTTGAAATAAGCAATCAAAAGCAATCAGGGTTACTTCAGATTCTTTTACAAGTTAAAGATTTGGCCCTTAGTGCGCTATATTAAACTTTTTCTGCTATTATTATTTTAAATTGATATCTTTAAGGAAGTCATTAAAAAACCAATCCTAATTACCAAGATGTCAGAAAATACAAGCAGGCCGGTCAAAACCTACCATAGTCTATGGGTAAAAATTTCGCATTGGGTGGGCACTTTGGGCTTTTTATTATTGGTATTCAGTGGTGTTGAGATTATCATGGTGCATCCAAGATTGTATTGGGGCAATGCAGGCAATGATTTGATGCCAGCTTTATTTGAATTTCCTATCAGTAGAAATTATCATCATGGTGGTTGGGCGCCAGCGCAGGCCATTTTTGATCAACCCAATTCGCTTATTTCAGCAGGACGCACTTATGATATTTTTAATCAAAACGGATGGGGCAGAAGTTTACATTTTTTAGCAGCTTGGATCATGGTATTTAGTGGGGTGTATTATTTAGTCATTGCTATTTTTTCAGGCCATATCAAAAACAATCTAATTCCAAGATTAAAAGAATTGACTTTCGAAACTTTTGTAAAAGAAATTAAAGAACATCTTAAATCAAGTATCGCCTATTTGAAAGGTCCCCAATATGGCTTACTTCAAAAGCTAAGTTATTTAATGGTCATTTTTATTTTACTGCCTACCATTGCCTTAACGGGACTTACCATGTCGCCTGCTATCACTGCCTCCTATCCTTTTTTATTAACTATATTTTTTGGTGCACAATCTGCACGCACCATACATTTTTTCGCAGCAGTATTGTTAGTACTCTTTTTATTAATTCATATTTGGATGATTGTAAAGTCTGGTTTTAAAAAGCAGCTCTTAGCAATGACTGTAAAAAAATAATTAAAATGGAAAAGAAAAATATCATCACTCGAAGAACTGCGTTGATCACTGGTGTATCTGCCATGGGCTCTATTTTATTAGGAGGATGCTCCAAGCCTACGCCACCCACTTATGGACATTTACTAAGAATGGGCGATATCTTTACATATGAAGCACAAAGATCCCTATTGAATGTAAGGGCTTTATCAAAAGAATACAATAGAGCTGATATTTCTTCTTTTCCTGCTACAGGTTCTATCAATCCTTCCAATCCCTCCTTGCCTGGTTTTAGTAAAGACTATGAACTTTTGCATCGTAAATTACGATGCAAAAGTTCATAGTCTTTACTAAAACCAGGCAAGGAGGGATTGGAAGGATTGATAG
>Ga0194047_10000379_pt1 | contig 30313 bp, 25 predicted proteins | sample JunL225m_MetaG_2_FD_160070 | JGI IMG/M metagenome (GOLD analysis project Ga0194047, IMG submission 160070) | Anoxic zone freshwater microbial communities from boreal shield lake in IISD Experimental Lakes Area, Ontario, Canada - Jun2016-L221-5m | ecosystem: Environmental > Aquatic > Freshwater... | reverse complement strand
CAATTAGGCTTGTCTGAAAACGAAATTCTCGTTTATCTTTGCGTGTTGGAAAACGCTAATATTGCCCCGTCGCGCATCGCCAAAAAGACCGGGCTAAGCCGGCCAACGGTTTATGTGATAGGTAAAAAATTGGCTGAGCTGGAACTTATTTTGGAAGAAACTGGTCAAACTGGCTTGCATTTTTTGGCACTTTCGCCTGATATGCTTTTGAGAGATGCCGAAAAAAAAGAACGAGAAGCTAAAGAAAAACTTGCCATTGCCAAAGCTATTTTGCCAGAATTGGCCCTTTTGCCAAAATCCCAGGGTTATTCCGTGCCGAAAGTGCGTTTCATCGAAGAAGCGCAACTCAATGATTATCTCTATAGCAAAACGCCGGATTGGAATCGGAGCGGACTTGAGCGTGACAAAATTTGGTGGGGCGTGCAAGATAGCTCACTGATCAAACATTATGGCGATTGGCTAGGCTGGTATTGGAAACAAACCAATGGAACCATTGTTTCGAAAATGGTCACTAACGAAAAAGAAGAAGGCCATTCTTTTGAAGGTCAACAACTGCCAGTGCGACAAATGAAATATTGGCCAGGTGGCGAAAGTATTCGCGTGACCCAAGCGGTTTTTGGCGACTACATTCTCATCGTCAACACCCACACGAAACCTCACTCTCTTTTTGAAATCCACGACGCCGTCACCGCCGAAGGCTTACGCCAAGTTTTCAAAGGAATTTGGGAAACACTCTAGCCAATAAACAATAACCAAAATGCAGTCGACAAGCAAGCTACAAACACCAAGATACAAATCACAAACAAATTTCAAAATCCAATATCCAAAAATACAAAAGGTTTGAATGTTTGAGTTTTGATTATTGAATTTTGTTTGGTTATTGTTTCTTGTATCTTGGTTATTAGAAAAATACCCTCGCTTTTACGCTTGGGTATTTTTCTTTAATTTGGATTTTGGATTTAGGATTTCCTTAGTCATTGGATATTGGATATTAAGATATGACTTTATCCACAATCCCATATTTCACGGCCTCTTCAGCGCTCATGAAATAGTCACGGTCGGTGTCTTTCTCAACTTTTGAAATTGTTTGCCCGGTGTGTTTGGCCAGAATCTTGTTCAAACGATCTTTGATTTTTAGAATATGTCTAGCGTGAATGTCGATGTCAGAAGCTTGACCGCTGGTTCCACCGAGGACTTGATGAATCATCACTTCGGCATTTGGCAAAATCATCCGCTTACCTTTTTTCCCAGCTGACAAAAGCAGTGAAGCGGCTGAAGCTGCCAAGCCGACACAGATGGTTTGCACGTCAGCTTTGATATATTGCATCGTGTCATAAATTGCCAAAGCGCTACTGACTGAACCACCAGGAGAATTAATATACAATTTAATATCATCTTTGGAATTTTGTTGCTCCAAGAAAAGTAGCTGCGCAATAACGGCATTTGCCACGCCATCATCAATGGCTGTTCCAAGGAAAATAATCCGGTCCTTGAGTAATCTTGAATAGATATCATAGGCCCGCTCGCCATAATTGGTTTTTTCAATAACCGTTGGGATGAGATATTGACTGTTCATAAATTTGAAATTTTTAATTTTTAATTTGAAATCAAATCTTAATGTTAAAATGACTCAATTTATTCAATAATATTCCAAAAAATTATTCAATTTGTGAATTGTGAAATTTAAAATTGATTAAAAATTTCAAATTTCAAATTAAAAATTCATTCAAAATTTCGTACAAATCCAACTACTTATTCAGTAGTCAAATAATTCGTAGAGAACTATTTAATCGACTCAAAAAGCTCCAGTGCTTTTTCATTCTGCATCGTGCCTTTCACATAACCATACAATTTCGAAAGGTCAACATTCTTTTCGATATCTTTAACTTTCTTATACTGCGCCAGAGTTTTGTTCATTTCAGCTTCAACTTCTTCGGCAGGCACATTGATTTCTTCCGATTTAACAACCTCCTCCAAAGCCAGGGCGGCCTTGACTCGCTTGATGGCTTGCGGTTCCCATTCTTTTTCCAGATCATCAACACTCTTGCTAATCTGACCAAGATATTGCTCAAAGGTCATGCCCATGCCTTGTAATTGCATCTCAAATTCTCCAATCATTTTGTGAAGTTCTTCGTGCACCAAAATTTCTGGCAATTCCACCTCGGAAAGTTCAATTAAACTTTCGATATATTCCGTGCGTTTTTTTTCTTTCATTTCGTGCTTCTTTTCTTCCACCATTCCCTCGGCTACGTTTTTGCGCATGTCCGCCAAATCCTTGAATTTTCCAAGGGAACGGGCAAACTCATCACTAAGCTCCGGTGATTTTCGCTCTTGCACTTCATTGACTTTAACTTCAAATTGCGCCGGTTTGCCAGCCAGATTTTCGGCGTGATATTCAGCAGGAAAAGTCAATTCAAAATCTTTTTCCTCACCCGCTTTCATGCCAATCACTTGTTCTTCAAAACCAGGAATAAATACTCCTCTGCCTAAAATCAGAGCGTGATTCTTGCTGGTGCCATTTTCAATCGGCACGCCTCCCTGTTTGACCGTGAAATCTAAAACAACATTGTCACCGTCTTGAGCTTCACGCTCAACTGTCACATGCTGGACTCGACTTTTTGCAATATCTTCAAGTTCTTTGTCAATTTCTTTTTCAGAAACAGAGCCGTCTTTTTTAGCATGCTCTTTGTTGATTTTTTCCATCGCCTTTCTCCAAGGTTTGAGAGTTAATTGCGGAATCACAGCAGTAATGATTTTGTACTCCAAATCATTTCCTTCCGCCAATTTTGTCAGCTCTGCTTTTGGAGCGCCAATAGCTTCGATTTTTTTCTCAACCAAAACTTTCGCATAAGTTTCGCGAAGGGCAGTTTGGGCTGCAGCTTCCAAAAGAGCACCCTTGCCAACTTTTTGCTCCACCATATCTTTCGGGGCTTTGCCTGGGCGAAAACCTTCAATTTTAATTTCCTGCGAATATTGCTTGGCAGCAACATCAAGATATTTTTCCCACTGGTCCCAAGAAACCGACACGGAAATTTCTACTTGCGAATTAGGAAGTTTTTTAAATTCTGAATTTATCATAAAAAAATGCTCGTCGTCAGTCATCAGCAAGTAGTCATCCTTAGCTAGTGATGACTGATGACCAATGACTGATTACAAAAAAAATAAAAAATATCTAAAATTAAATCTATCTACTAAGTTCTTCCGTAAGTTGTGGCACTATCTGTTTTTTTCTGGAAACTACCCCAGGCAAAATCATCACTTCACTTTCAATCTCGCCGCCAAAAACTTTTTCAGCTAAGCTTTTTTCCTCCCCACTTATTAAATAAAGCTGAGCATTTTGCTTGATAATATCTATTACCATGAAATACAAACGATCAATTTTTTCAACTTCTTTTTTTACAGTCAGCTCCTTAAAGATAGCTGCCTTTTTTTCATCAAGACTTTGGGGGCTTGTGGTCTCCCATGCGCCAATGCCAACTTTCAAACTTCCCATTTCAAAAACCTTATAATCCATGTTAATAATTTCGCCTACCGAAATACCTTCCAGCTTAGATTTGGCTACGAACATTCCTGCCACAAAATTTTCAATTTCAAGCTTTGCTGTTTCATTTAATTTAGCAACTAAAACTCTATCTTCTTCGGTTGTCGTTGGCGAGGTCAGGTTTAGCGTATCCGAAAGAATTCCAGCTAGTAAAAGTTTTGAACTAACCTGCGAAATTTCTAAGCCTTTCTCGAAAAACATTTTCGCGATTAAAGACGCCGTGCTTCCAATAAATTGCGCTGCGCAAAAAATTGGTTTTTCTGTTTTCACTGACAACTTGTGGTGGTCAATAATGTAATCAATTTTGCTACTGTCAATTTGCTCACAGATTTGACCAGCTTCATTATGATCAACTAAGGCCACGCTAACATCGCCAGTCAGTGTTTCCATCAACACTGGCGCTTGAGCGCCAACTTCTTGCAAAACAAACTTTGTTTCGTTATTTATTTCGCCTGCGCGATAAGCTACGGCCTCTTTTCCAAAAAGCTTCGCAAATAATTCTACGCCGACCATAGCCGAAACTATTGAATCCGTATCTGGATTTTTATGCCCAATAATAGCTATTTTATTCATACTTATTTTTTCCGTCATTGCGAGGATGTAATCATCCGTGGCAATCCAGGGCGATGCTAAGTTCTGGATCGCTCACTCCGCCCAGGGCGGATCGCAATGACACAATTTCTACTGTATTTCTATTATATTTCTACTGCATTTCTATCATATTACTAACCCATTTCTATTGTATTTTATTAGACATTAGTTATTAAGCATTAGACATTAGACATTCTCTGCTTCTTCTCCTGCCTCAACTTCTTCGCTTTTAGCCCCAGTTTCTTCCTTTTTAACTTCAACTTTTGCGCCAATCACGTCAATTTTCCAACCAACAAGTTTAGCTGCTAAGCGTACATTCTGACCCTGCTTTCCAATTGCCAATGACAATTGATCTTCAGGCACTGTTACCTTAGCTTCTTTTCGATCAAGATCAAGCTTGACACCAAGAACTTTGGCAGGGCTAATTGCTGCACCAATAAACTTCTCAGGTTTTTCATTCCACAAAATGATGTCGATTTTTTCGCCGCCCAATTCATCAATCACAGCTTGAACACGAGTTCCTTTTTGCCCAACACATGAACCAATTGGATCAATTCCTTCTTCGCTTGAGGTCACTGCAATTTTGCTGCGAGCTCCAGCTTCTCTGGCAATAGCTTTAATTTGAACCGTGCCAGTGAAAATTTCAGGAACCTCCAATTCAAAAAGCTTGCGCACCATTTCAGGATGAGTTCGACTAAGTGTGATGCCAGGTCCTTTTGGATCAGATTCAACTTTATACAAATAGACTTTCACGCGTTGCCCCATTCGCAAATTTTCGCCCTGAACTTGTTCGGAAGGGAACAAAACTCCGATTGATTTTCCAAGATCAACATACACATTGTGTCCTTCGATACGTTGAATTGTACCACTGACAACCTCACCTTCTTTTTCTTTGTATTCAGCAAACATACTATCACGCTCAGCTTCACGTATACGCTGAATAATGACTTGTTTAGCCGTTTGGGCGGCTACGCGACCGTAATCGCTGTGCGGTTCCAATTCAATCTCGATAATATCTCCAATGGCAGCATCTTTTTTAATTTTTTTTGCATCTTCAAGAGTAATGTCTCGTTCAGGATTGTAGCGTGGCAATTTCTCTTCGCCATCAACAATTTCTTCTTCCGCATCATTGTGTTGAGCAACGAGTTCACCATCTTCTCCTTCTTCCAGCTGCACAAATTCCCTGGTTGTTTCATCCACAACATCTTTCACCAAGAAAAATTTTGCAGCTCCAACAACTTCACTGAATTGAGCCCTGATCCGTTGGCCTCTTTTTCCATAATCTTTTTTGTAAGCTGCAGACAAGGCAGCTTCGATGGTTTCAATAACCATGTCTTTGGAAATTCCTTTTTCCTGCGCAATTTGCATAATTGCACTTCCAAACTCTCCTAGTCTTCCGCTTTGACTTTGTTGCTCTTCTTCTTTAATTTTTTTCTTTGCCATATGATTACTAATTTACGCTAATTACAAACGAATTTTCACGAATCACGGATGATCCGTAATTTGCGTTAATCAATTTATTATCAGTGTTTATCTGCTTACTAATTACATGCTCAATATATTTTATTCGTAGATTCGTATCTCATTCGTAGATTCGAATCGGCCTTTTTAAAACAAAAAGTCCGCATTCCTGCGAACCCATTTCAGCCCTCTCTATCTACAAAAATAGTAGCACCTTTTTTAATGCCTGTCAATAAACCCAGGCTACATTCTACCCAAGTTATATTCAAACATCACATAATAATTTTCTTTGTATTTTGTATTCCTTTTGCACCATATGAAGTACGTAGGTGAAAAACGAGTGATGAGCGTTAAGAAATTTCAAGCGAGCTTTTTCAGCAGAAAAAGTGCAGCGGGAATTTTAATTGGCTTTCAAAATCTTTGATTTTGTCCAGACAATATATACCCGGAGGGTGAAGCGAAGAGCGAAGTTTTTGCCACAGTATCTTCATCAGGTGCGAGTTTTTCTTTCCTCCAGGTTTCTTTTTGCGGAAAAAAGAAATGTGGAAAAAAGTTAAGCATTTCCTAACTCAAGTCCACCATATTTCCCTGAATCTTGGGATCCTTTTTTTCGTCAGCGCTGGGACTACTTTTTTCTTGATAATGAGAAGGAACAATCACATAGGGAGAATACGACTTTTGAGCAGCCATTGATCCCTGCTCTTCAGAAACGCTACGCTGAATTGAATCAGTTTGATTTTCTTTCAATTGAACTGCCGGCGAGATTTGTCTTTTGAAATCTGGAGAATTCCAAGTTTTGGCGCCTCCTGATGATTTCATTGTTGGATTTGGAGTTGAGGGCTCAAGCTTTTGACTGACGTCTGTTGCAGTTTTTTCAACTGGCAATTCTTGCGCTGAAGAAAAACTTAGCGAGCCAAATGACTGTTTTTGGGGCTCAACCTCTGTCCTTTCGTTTGACTTGTTGATTGAAAAAGTTCCAAAATCTGATTCATGCGTTGAATTGGCACTAATCTTTTCTCTCAATCTGCTGGCATAATCGCTATCTTCAAAATCAAAAACTTTGGCCGCCTCTGCTTTTTTGACGCCTTGCTGAGATTGCAAGTTTGAAAAATTCAGTGATTGCCTGATTCTCGCTTGCGCAACGTCTTCTGATTGCTTACTCTTATTGTTAAAATCATTGCTAAAATCACTTCTAACCTGAGGTGGAGTTTGCACTTTTTCAACTTGCGAAATTTCCTCAGATGTTCTTGCCCCCTGAACTGAAGGCTGCCCAAAACTGATTGCTTGCCTGCTTGACAATTCTTCTCGCCTTGCCACCGGCGCAAATTGATTGGTTTGTCTTGCTGGCATTTCCGCAACGGATTGACTTCCTTTGACTGGCGCTTCAGGTGCGACAGTGAAAACAATTTTCTGCTCGTCGCTGTCAATATCCAAAAGCGTTTCTTCATCCAATGATTTGAGCATCAAGGAAACTTTCTGCCTTTCCACTGGAGTCAGTTTTTTTCCATTTTCACTGTGGAAAAGATAGTTTCCGCGATCCATCGTTTCGTGTTTGCCAGCGCCAAGACAATCATGATAGTCTGTGATCCAATTTTTGATCGAAGATCGCACCGGTGTTGGGAAATATCGCAATTTGAGGGGATTGCTCGTGATAGATTGTTCGCCAAGTTTTGGATATTGCAGCAAGGCCTGTGAAAGAGAAAGTTTGAGTTCTTTCTTGGCAACAATTTCACCTTGCCTACTTTGCGTAATTGGCTTTGCTGAAAGTAACACAATTTTGCCAATAATTTTTTGCTCTAAAAGTTGCGAGATTAAACTTGCGGAAGAAGCTAAAGCGACTTGCGAGTTAACTTCATTTGCAATTTCACCGAATTTTTTTGTCTGGGCTATTTTCCAAACAATTTGCCCCAGAGCATCCCTACCTTTTTCATCAAGCCCTGCTTGTTTTGAAATTTCATCATAATCACTCACTCTGGAAAATTCCAACAAAAAATTTCTAACTTCTGGGTGGATATTTGCAACCGCTTCTGGGAAAATTTGCGCGCTGGCATATTCGATCTTCCATTTAGCTGACAATTCATCTACCACATCATCATAACCTTCAGCCAGTCTTTGTTTTTCATCCTCAAACGAGTCGAAAACGGGCGACTGCTGCGAAGCAGCGTTAGGATTTTTAAAATTATTACCTAAAAAATTTACTGGCATATTATCTGAAATAAGACTATTAATTTTTGTTTTCATCGCTCACTCAGAAATGAAAAACTATTTGATTATCATAAATATATTGCAAAACTTTTTTTACTCGTAAGCGATTACGCGTCGCATTGCCGTCAAGATCCTCATCCATCGCTTTTGCTACCTCCCAAATATCTTTCAGTGAATAGTCATTGTCGATTGCTTCAGCCAGCTTTTCCCGATATTCTCTTGGCGCAAATTTTGCAAAATACTCAATGTTTTTTTCAGTGAGTCCTGCGATGACAGCTGATTCCCCAAAACCTGAGGGGCTAACCAGCAAAATCTCATTTTCTTTTTTTGCCAAAACAACGTAAGCGATCTTCTTTTTCGCCAACAAGTCAACCGCGCTATGCAGTAAATATGGAAACTGAATTTTTCTCTGCGCATCGAATTCCTCTAGCGCGCTCAGATCATTGTTCATTTTATTTTTTTAAATCCTAGGTTTTATTTTTTTAATATCTTCGCCTGCTTGAACTACTTTTCTTAATTTATCAATATGTTCTGTTTTTACTGTTTGAATTAGTTTCTTTTCTTCAATTTCAACTTCTTTTTTAGCCTTATCAACTGCATCTTTTAGTTGCGCTCTTGTAGCACTCCAGTCTGCCATTTTTGCCGTATACGCAGCTACCTCATCAGCAGATTCTCTACCAGTTAGCGGTCCTTGCTTGAGCCGTTCATTAACGCTGAAATCATCTTTTACTCTAGCATGTGCATTTTTCTTTCTATCAAAATCCAAATGAATACCTGGTCGATTCACCCTACGGACATAGCCAGTTTCCATAACATTTCTCGCATCATCTTCTATTTCTTTTTCATATTTTGCTCCTCTATTAAGAGCCACTTTTGCAATAATTGCATCATTCTTCTTCTCTTCATCCGTTAATACTGTTCCCACTCTACCAACAGCACTATTGGCTTCCGTTTTTAGAATAGGCATTGCCATATTATCCTTTTCTTCAGCGCCATTTTTAATATCATCCTTATTTTTAGCTTCTTTTCTCTTGTCATGTCTCTTTTGTCCTTTCTCGCCACCAAATTTATCCTGTGTATCGTTCATCCTATCACCAAATCTACTTCCCAAGGTCTTCTTATCTAATTCATCAGATCGTTTCTTCCTTGAAGCAGCAAAAGTGTCCTTCTGCTTCTTAAAGAAGTTCTGTGCCTTACCAGCCCCCGACATAAACATCGCAGCCTTACCTCCCCATTTCTTTGCTGCTCCAACAACTTTGTCTGCACCTGCAATTCCCATTTTTTGCGAAATTCCCATCGCAATCCACAAAATAATAATTGGAATCGTAAAATATGATGCTGAAGCCAACCAGTTTGCACTCATCCCAGCTGGAACGTTTTTAGCTGCCGCCCCCATGAAACCGCTTGTCGCTGAAGCTTTCATTATTGTAATTGCCACCATCATCATAAAGACCATCACTGGGCCAAAAAAAGCATATTTAAAAAGATTCTCCCACCATTGACTAGCGAAGGTTTTTGTCCCAGGAAAAATAAAGCCCACAAAACCAATTGGTGAAAACATCAACAGAATAGTGAGCACAATCAACCTAATCAAAAAAAGCACCGCCAGCACCAGCAAGGTCATAGCTAGAATAAAAGTAAAAACTATGGAGAACAAAAAGTAGGGTATTTCTGCCTTGGCAAAATCAGCCGGCGCAAGCAATACCGACAACTTTGCTTGTTCTGAAAAGCTTGCCATAATTGCCGAACCACTTCCCCCACCCGTGCCAGAAAACAAATGATTCAAGAAATAATACATTGCCACATTCGAGATGTCGATGAAAATTCTAGCAATGGCAAAACTGAAATTGACCAGCAAGGCATTGATTAAAATGCTCAGCCAAACTTTTTTCAAATTCCATTGCTCGACCTGAAAAACGGTGCAGAAAGCCGCGAAAAGCAAAATCATGATGAAAGTCATGTTCAACGTATCACGCACCATAACCCAAACATTTTTGACTTCTGGTTTGACTAGAAGACCCCCCACGCCGGAAATGTTGGCAGGATCAACAACCCATTGAAAAATTATCGCTGCCAGTGAGAGCAACCAGCCAAGAGCCTGCAAGACACCATAGAGCAAACATTTCACAGCCTCCATTGGATTAGTGATGGCCGTCCACAAAGAAGCGCTACACTCATTTGATTCTGGTGTTGCTGGGTCTGCTGCTTTTACTGACTGCTGTGTTTGCGTCCCGCCTGATGCAATTGATGTGGCGCCATCATTCAATGCATCCGTAGTTCCATATCCCTGAGCACATATGTAATTAGAAACTTGCGCACTATTTGTGCTATCCTGCGTCTTGCTGAAAAAATAATAATATCCGCACTGACCAGTATTGCCAGGAGTGGCATAGCACTTTTTTGAACAATCATCACCACTTCCTACAAAATCATACATTGTGTTATTTTTTGCATCTACTATATCACTATTATTTGCATTGTTATTTCCAACTTTTTTTGCACAGTAGCAATACCCATTCGTCACCTGAGTATAGTTCATTAAACCACTTATCTTACTATCCGTTTCAGATTGCGTAAAATAATAAGCTGTCCTATCTTTATCATTCTGAGATGCAGCATTGCCGCATGTCTTCAAGCAACTTGCTGAATCTGCTACATTTGGATATGCTACCTTATTTTTTATTATTTGAGTCTCATCCAAAGAAAGAGCAGAGGTATCACGTACAATACAATAACAAAATCCTGCATGTGCAACACCAGCAAAAAATTGAGAAAAGACCACCACAAAAAAAGCAAACAACAGTGCCTTCCACTTTTTCCCTTGTGAAGTATTTATATTTTCAGTAAAACTCATAAAAGACTCAGTTTCACTAGGTAATTTTTTGTTTTTGAAAATCCAACTCATCAGGATTTAATTCTTTTATCTACCCAGGAAGTATATCATATTTTTTTCAAAAAAGCACCAAGTAATTTTCCCCAAATATTTTTGTCAAATTAAAACAAAAAATCATACCCATATTTCCGAGTACGATTTTTCAAATCTTAAATTTTTCTTTTCCTAAAAAGCTAAAAAGCTAAAGCCTGAAAAGCTAGTAAATGAATCCCTTAATCGCTCTGCTTGAAGCAGAAAGTGTTCGCGTGCTGCGCTTGGCAAACCCAACATAATTCATTTCACTGACCGTGATAGTGTCGCCACTAACTTTCTCCACATAGGCCACGTGTCCATAATATCGATTTTCGGTTGTCACCATAATTGCGCCAACTTTTGGAGTCCGCCCGGTGGCATATCCACCAGCCTTGGCGTGATAAAGCCAGGTTCCAGCATTTCCACTCCATGGCACATAGCGTTTTTGAGCCACATACCAAGTGCAATATCCATAAGGAAAGCCATGACCATTGCCAGCTTTTCCAGACAAGGTTGTTCCGCTGGAAACTTCTGGCGCTCCGCCACTAGTGTTGGCATATTGCCTTGGCGCAATAACTCCGGCTGGATTTGCAGTTTGAGATGCTGCCGGTGTTGGCACCACACCTTGTCCATCAGGAATCACGATATCCTTGCCAACATTAAGATCTCCATTGGCTGGCAAATCATTGAAAGCAATAATTTTTTCCTTGTCCGCCTTGAACTTGGTTGAAATAGTTTCGATAGTGTCACCCGACTTCACTGTGTACTGAATGCCCGAAACGGGCAAAATAAAGATTGTGTCCCCAGGTTTAATCTGATCAGCATTACTAATGTCATTTGCCCACAAAATCGTATTTACGGTTATTTTATTTTTGGTAGCAATAGAGCCCAGCGTGTCTCCCTCTTCCACTACATACATCTTTACTCCACCATCTTCTTCGGGATCCTTCATTGGACTGGCTGAAGTTGCGCTCATGATTCCTTGATTTTTGATTAGACTTTGGCTGGCGGCCTCATCTTTTGCAGTCGGGTCAATAGCGCTGCTTGATTTTGAAAGCGGCACCAGGGCCAGGTCATTTTTGCGACTGACTTGACCATTCATTTTTCCACTAACCGTAGCACTGGCTTGCGAACTTCCATCTAAATAGCCAAAAAGAAAACTGTTGCTTCCTTTTCCGGAAGCAACATTAGTCGCAGACACAAGCAGCGCGCTTGACACTACAACGGCTATCGCTGAATAATTTCTAAGAAGATGAAGTAGTTTCAGGGTTCTTCGCTGTTTAATGTAATTCGCAATTGATCGTTGCCTGAGTTGAATCTTAGCATTCAAAGCCCTAAGATCAATTTTTTTTGCAATCTCACGAATATAAGAAAAAAAGCTTTTTTTATTAATAGCTGAAATCCTTTCAATTGACATGCAAGTTTAGAAAAATCACTGTCATCCTGCTCGCCAGCTGGCAAATCAGAATCTGAGCCCGAATATAAACCGGGTTCACAATTGTTTCATAGTTCGCAGTCTTAATTTTTAACGTCTTTAAAGTATATACCTCCCCAGCCTTTTGTCAAAGGAATTTTTCCCCTAAACAGCTCTTTTAGCTTTAAATGAGCCATTTATTACAATGTCATTTCTTGAAAATTAAGAAATAGAGTAGAATAAATATGCAGAAAATCTAAATGTCAAAATCCAAATATCCAATAAAGTTAAAAATCAAAAAAGAATTTTCTTTCCCCCTTTAGAAAAGGGGGATTGAGGGGGATTTGAAAGATTAACCTAAACAAAGAAAGTTTTTCCAATCCCTCCGCAAATGCTACGCTCGCTCGTATTCGCCACTTTTCCAAAAAGAGGAATTATAATTTTTGACATTTGGGTTTAGGATTTTATTTGAAATTGGGAATTAGGATTTTAGATTTAAATTATAAAATGATTGCTTAGAGCTAACTCATAACCAAATTATATGAATTTAAATAAACTTTTAACAGGCTTTTTGGAGCATCTCGAAATCGAAAAAGGCCGCTCCCAAAAAACGCTGGAGAACTACGCTCATTATCTCAGACGTTTTTTGCAGTGGGCAAAGATTTCGAAAGCTGAGCAAATTACGCCAGAGCTTGTTCGAAAATATCGACTTTACCTTAATCGCCTTACTGATGAAAAGGGCGTTGGACTTAAAAAGGTCACCCAGAATTATCACGTCATTGCCTTGCGAAATTTTCTGAAATACCTTGCTAAGCGCGATATTAAAACGATGTCAGCTGAAAAAATTGAAATTGGAAAAAATCCTAGCCACGAAATTGAATTTTTAAGTGGCGATGAAGTTCAGCGGCTGCTGGCTGGCGCCGTAGGAAAAAATTTAAAGGCCCTTCGCGATCGGGCTATCCTAGAGCTTTTATTTTCAGCTGGCCTGCGAGTTTCAGAACTGACCAACCTTAATCGTGAACAACTTAACCTTGAGCGTCAAGAATTTAGCGTCAAAGGCAAGGGTGATAAAATCCGCCTTGTTTTTGTCTCAGACAGCGCTAAAGTTTTTCTCGAAAAATATTTAGCGAAAAGACTTGACCTTGATCAGGCGCTCTTTATCCATGTTTCTAAAAAAGCGACTACTGACCAAAAAAACGAAAAAAGTAAACGCCTAACCCCACGTTCAATCCAAAGAATTGTTAAATACTACGCCAACAAAGCTGGCCTCGTTAAAGACGTCCACCCCCACACGCTTCGCCACAGTTTTGCCACTGATCTGCTTTCCAATGGCGCCGATATCCGCAGCGTTCAAGTCATGCTCGGTCATTCCTCCATCATCACCACCCAAATCTACACCCACGTCACCAACGAGCAACTTAAACAAGTGCATCAGAAATTTCATGGAAAAAAGCTTAGCTAATTTGAAATTTAAAATTTTTAATTTGAAATCAATTTCTAATAAAAAAATTTCTTAATTTTCATTTTTACTTGCTGTTGCTGCTATTTTAGAAAATATAAGAGTTAGCTCGTGTGCTTCTTTCCATAATTTTCTACATTCATCTTCTTTATCAGGATTAGCTTTTGCAATAAGTTGAATCCAATAAGCAGATTCTTTGCTTTCTTTTTTACAAATATAAATTTTATTTCTAAAATCCTTTTTAGAGCTTGCACCGTTAGCCTCAAAGTAATTAGCGCCGACACTAGTTGCAGACCTAACCAACTGAGAAATTAATGGAAGATTTATATTATCCCTCTTTATACCTCTTAAAAAAGCAATTATTTCCTCACTAAGCTTAATTGTTCTTTTTTCTAAATCATATACTTTTTTATTTTCATTTGTCATTTAGTTATTTTAATTTGATTAAAAATTAAAAATTTCAAATTTCAAATTTTTAGAGCTTTTTGAGTTTCGCAAACTCCGCTGCAAGTCTTTTGATTCCCGCTTTCTTGAAAGCCACCACAATCACGTCGCCGACAGCGGAAACGACGATTCCATCGCCAAACTCTTTATGGGCGACTCGCTCGCCACCCTTCAAGGCAATCTTTGTAAAACCATCTTCATCTTTTTCTTTCCTGACAATTTTATCCTCGCCCAAGCCCCTATACTTTTGGGAATTTTGAAAACCAGTCGAAACGGGATAATTTTTTTCCAGCAAAGAATTAAAAAAAGCCTGATCTTTTTCGCGATATGATTTTTTTTCAATCAGTTTTTCTTCAATATCTTCCAAAAAGCGAGAAGGAGCGTTCATTTGAGCCATCCCGAAAAGCGTGCGCTGCCGCGTGAAAAGCAAATATATTTTCTCCTTGGCGCGCGTGAGCCCCACATACATCAATCTTCGCTCTTCTTCCATTTCGCCATGTGAAAGCAAACTTCTGGCATGCGGCAAAATTCCTTCTTCAAGCCCAACAATAAAAACCGTTGGAAATTCCAAACCTTTAGCGCTATGAAGCGTCATCAAATGCACCGCATCTTGATTTTGATCCACATTGTCGACATCAGAAGCCAGAGCTACTTCCTCCAAAAACGCACTCAGCAAGTCTTCATATTCATTTTCCGATTCGTCAAATTTCTGAGCTACCGAAACCAACTCTTTCACATTCTCCCAGCGTATTTCGCCTTCTGGTCCCTCGCTAAGGAGCATTTTTTCATAGCCACTCTCTTTAAAAACTTTTTCAATGAAATCTGCCAATTTAATCCTAGGCTGAACTTCTTTCATCCGCCGTATAAATTCACAGAATTTTAAAACTGCATCAACCTTTGAATCATTTAGTTTGCCGCCCCCTAATGACTGATGACTGATGACTGATTTTTGACCACCCGCTTCTATGCAGTCTGTCCCTGACTGCCTAGCGATATTTATCCATTTCGAAAGTGTCACCTCGCCAATTGTACGACGTGGTTCATTAATAATTCGCTGCAAAGAAATAACATCGCTGTGATTCAAAATCAAGCGCAGATACGCCACCATGTCTTTGACTTCTTTGCGTTGATAAAATTTGATGCCACCAATAATCCGATATGGAATCGATCTTTTCAGAAAGATTTCCTCAATCGTCCGCGACTGAGCGTTCGTGCGATAAAGCACCACAAATTTTTTGAAAACGCCCTTAGCATTTTCCCCAATTTCTCTGGCAATAAACTCCGCTTCATCTCTTTCATCCTGCGCTTCATATGATGAAACCAAATGACCACTCTCTTTTTCAGTCCAAAGTTTTTTGTCTTTGCGATTGATATTTTTGGAAATCACGCCGTAGGCCGCATCCAAAATCACCTGACTGGAGCGGTAATTCTGCTCCAAGTGAATCACTTTTGTTTCGCTATAGTCTTTTTCAAAGTTTAAAATATTTTGGATGTCAGCGCCTCTGAACCGGTAAATCGATTGCCAGTCATCGCCCACCACGCAAAGATTGCGGTGTTTGCTCGCCAACAAATTAATCAGAATATACTGGGCGCGATTAGTATCTTGATACTCATCTACCATGATGTAGCGGAATTGACTCTGATATTTTTCCAAAATCTGCGGGAAATTCTGGAACAACTGTGCGGTCAGCATGATGATGTCATCAAAGTCCAAACCGTTGTTTTCTTTGAGTTGTTTTTGATAGGCGCTATAAACCCTGGATACAATTTCCTCATAGTATCCGCCGACTTGCATTGCAAATTGCTCGCTAGTGGTCAGTTCATTTTTCTCCTTGCTGATGGCAGCCAAAATTGCCCGCGGATTGAATTGCTGCGGATCAATTTCCAATTCCTTGAGAATTTTTTTCACCAAAACTTGTTGGTCTTGATCATCAATGATGTGAAAAGATTTGCCGTAGCCCAAGACTTCAATTTCATTGCGCAAAATCATGGAACAAATTGCATGGAAAGTCCCAATCATCGGCAGATCCGCCGTGCCATAAAGGCTATATTTATATTTAGCATCCGCCTCTGGATACAAAATCTTCATAATGCGCTCCCGCATTTCTTGGGCCGCCTTATTAGTAAAAGTCACCGCCAAAATGTTGCGAGGCCGAACGCCCGCATTTTTGATCAAAAATGCCACCCGATGAGTCAGCGTCTTGGTCTTACCAGACCCCGCCCCCGCAATAATGAGTAGCGGCCCATCCACCGTCATCACTGCTTCTTTTTGATTTTCATTAAGTCCCTCTAAAATATCTTGCATTTTTTGTGTTACATTAATTTATACATTCTCAACCTTTTCATTGTAACACACCAAAAAATTTCCTAATAATACAAATCCTCCTCCGTCGCCTTTTGAGGAACTTGCCCTTCACTACCAATTAATTTATTATTTTCGCTAATATTCCAAATGATATCGAAAATCGCTTTCTGTGCATCGGCAAATTCTTGAGATTCAACAATGAAGCCAATCTTTTCCTTTGGCGCAATGATAATTGATTTATTGTCATAAATAATCATATAGGGAGAAATTTTCAGGTCTTTTGGCAAAAACCTGGTTTCACGCAAAAATTTTGAAGAATAAAACAACTCTTCTGTCAGATCCAGATTATATTCAAAAGTTCTGAGCGATAAGGCCTTGATTTTTTCAGCTACTCTTTTTTTGATAGTTGCCCGCATGAAAGTCACGCCTAGCAAATCATTGATGCTTGTGTCTGTCATATAATAGCGTGCGACTTTTTCTTTGCATGAAACCACATCCGCAAAGAGATTCCTTAGCCCATTCACATTATAATAAATTTTAATTGTTGGCAGGGATAAGCCTTTCCCAAGAATATCTTTTATTTGAGGCAGCATTTCTTCAATTGCCAATTTTTGCTGTTCAACTAAATTATTAAGGCTTCGCTTAGGATCTTCACAAAAATAAAACTTCTTTCCATTTTTATCCACTTGCCCCACAATTTCTTTTTTCATCAAAGCATCAAGACAATAATAAACACTTGTTCTTTTAATTGAAGTATTTTTAGCCAATTGCGCCACCGAAGCCTCCCTGAGCTTCAAAAGCTCAATATAAACTTCGGCTTCCTTACCGGCTATGCCTAATTTTTCTAACTTTTTGTCTAGTTTTTCCATATTTGTCGAATAATTTAGTCATCACATATATTATACTATGTGGCTTATTTAAAGTCAATAGCAGATTATAATATCTTTTGTATCTGTTTTTATTGACTAATTTATCTTTTTAGCGTATACTATCTCGTTAAGCTAACAACTTAGCCAGCTATTTAAAAATTTGGTTCTTCTCTGAGAATTGCGATTCCCGGCCGGAATCATAATTCATCAAAAAGGAGAATACCATGAACACTGGCTTGTTAAGAAGGTACAACAAAATTGCGTCCTCTTGGAATGGAGACGCATATGAGAGCTTGAGGAGGGATGATATGTTATCAGAAATTGCTAAGGCGACAAACATAGCCAGTCTTCCCGCAGAAGCGAAAGTTCTCGAGGCCATGTGTGGCACTGCCATAGTTGGCATCGCTTTAAAAGAAGCGATTGAAAAATCTGGAAAAATTTGCGAATTAACATTACTCGATTTTTCTCAGGAAATGCTTGATCAGACAAATATCACGACAGAAAAAATCTGCGCCGATGCTTGTGAAATGCCTTTTGATTGTGAGAGTTTTGATTTAGTTATAACTCGTTTTGGAATTCATGACATCGAAAAAGAAAAACAACTCTTGGCCATACGCGAAGTCTTGCGTGTAGTAAAAAAGAGTAGTCATTATGTTCTTGTGACCTTTTGTACAAGCTCAGAAACACAATTCTATTACAACAAAATTGCAAATCTAAAGGATGAACTAGCAGGCAACAAAGGTGAGGCAGACAGATTTTTCCCTACAGAAGAAGAATGTCTTAACCTACTCCGCGATGCCGGCTTCAGAAGTATTGAAATTAAAAATCGTTTTTTCTCAAGAATAAAATTACAAGCAACAGGAGAAATGCCAGAAGAAAAAAGTAAGTTGTGGGCTAATTTCGTAATTAACATACCAGAAGAAATAAAAAAGGAGATGAATGTTCAAAAACAAGCTAACGGCAACTTTGAATATGATTTTCCAGTCACAATTTTCGTGGCCGGAAAGTAACCAAGAATACATAACCGCCCTAATAACTGGAAATTGTTAGGGCTTTTTATATATGATTTATTCAAATAAAATATCCGCCAATTTTCTCCAGTCTTCCACTCCCAATTCCTGCGCGCGGGTGTTGGGAGAAAATCCAAGGGAGACAAGTTTCGTTTCGATTTCTTTTTTCTCAAATTGCAAACCATTGGCAAGATTGTTGATCAAAGTTTTGCGTTTGGCAGAAAATCCCGCCCTGACAATTCTGAAGAATTTTTTGGTTTCTTCCTTACTTGCAACGCTCCCCTCATCTGTCCTGCGGACATCTTCTCCCGAGGGAGAAGAAGCTATGGAAGAAATCTTCAGGATGGCACTATCCACTTTCGGCATTGGTTCAAAAGACTCCTTGAAAACAGTGAACAAAAATTCGGCCTTGGCATAATATTGCACCGAAACTGCCAAGATGCTCATTGCTCCTTTTTTTGCGATAATTCTTTCCGCCACTTCTTTTTGCACCATCACTACCATTTCCGTTGGCGGATATTTTGTTTCCAGCAAAAGTCGGATGATTGGCGAAGTAATGTAATACGGTAAATTCGCCACGACTTTATAGCCGATATTTTGTAAATTATATTTTTCTATTAATTCTGGCAAATTTATTTTCAAAATATCTCCGTGGAATATTTCCACATTTTGATTACCTACCAATTTAGTATGCAATAACTCAATAAGCCTTTCATCCAATTCAATCGCAATTACTTGCTTGCATACCGCCGCCAACTTTTCCGTCAGCGCCCCATGTCCTGGCCCAATTTCAAGCACCACATCGTCTTTCGAAAGATTTGCAGACTCAATAATATGATTCAGGACAACTTCGTCTTTCAAGAAATTCTGACCCAAAGATTTTTTTGCTTTAATATTTTCCATATGAATACTTTATGAACTTTATAACTAATTAGTAACCACTTCCATCTTCACATTAGCCGTGCCTTGACCAAGCGAGGCAATCTTCTCGAAAGCCGCTTTGTCCAAATCAACAATACGACCATTGCCAAAAGGTCCGCGATCATTGATTTTAACCACAATTGATTTGCCATTGTCGCTGTTGGTGACTCTAACATAACTTCCCATTGGAAGCCAGGGATTGGCCGCACACATTGTTCCAGTGTAAGCATACCAACTTGAAACGCCACTGTATGATTTGCCAGTTTTAACATAGGTTCCTTGGATTACGATTTCATCCACAGGGTCTTGGGTCACATTCTTTTCCAAAACTTTGCGTGAAATTTCCTTACCGTCATAAAGCACCACCCTATATTTAACCTGCCGATTGCCAACCACGCCTTTTTGTGTGATTTTTTTGATTCTCCAGCCCAATTTGTCATCTTCATTTGTTGTCGTCTTGAAAGCAATTGGTTCGTTTTTAATTTCTTCCTTGATGATTACGTGAGTAACCACAATTGTCATCCCATCCTTGATTAAGGTGCTTCTTTCAGGTTTTGTCTGATCTTCATTAGCCAATTCAATGTCTTTGTTTTCCCAAATTGCATGCTCGACTGTGCTTTGCAAAGAATAAACTTCTTGAGTTTTTCCACCTTCTTTGATAGTAATTTTTTTGGCTCGCTGAATAATAATTTTTGTTCCGCTGAAAATCTTTTCTTCTGATTTAGGATAGACTGCGTCAAATGGAGAAAGTGCTATTTTCTGCTCGATCAAAAAATCACCGACAGTGCTCGCATTTGAAACTGCTTCAAACATAAGTCCTCCGTCTGAAAAAATTATTTTTTTCTGTGCAGAGTCAGCAAATAATTGCTCTCCTTTGGCACTTTTCAAAAAACCATGCTGAAAAAAAAGAGCTCCAGTTAAAAGCAGCAGCATTGAAAAAAATATTTGTTTTTTTGTGGATCTTTTTTTTGAAAACATATTTTATGAAACAAAATTGGGAGAAAAATACAATTGTTGATTTGAACGAGCATACTTTTTCTTTTTTCGCTTGAAAGTGGTTTACTTTGGTGTTAAAAAATCTGATAGTTAAGAGACGCTTTCACTGGGATAAGTAGAAAAGGGTATGCGAGTGAAATATGTAAACTAAAATTCAGTTATTTATTCAAAAAAGTAAAACTATTCCGCCTTAAACCGATATTGAATAGCTTCGGCAATGTGCATTTGACCGATTTTTTCCTGACCTGCAAGATCAGCAATCGTTCTGGCAATTTTAATAATGCGATGATAACCGCGCGCACTAAGTTTCATCGCCGTAACAGCGCTTCGTAACAGACTTTTTGACTGCTCATCCAATTGACAAAATGTTTTGATTTGATCTGAAGACATTTCACTATTGGTGATGATGCCAAGTTTTTCAAATCTTTTAGCTTGGATTTTTCGAGCGACTTCGACTCTATTGCGGATATCCAAACTTTTTTCGCCTTTATTTTTTTCATCAAGTTTGTCAAAACTTAGTCTCGGCACCTCAATGTGCAAATCAATCCTATCTAAAATCGGTCCTGAAATTTTCTGCCGATACCTGACAATCTGCGATGGAGAGCAAATGCACATTTTTTCTGGATCGGTTGCGTTTCCACAATAACAAGGATTCATCGCTGCAATCAAAACAAACTTAGCAGGAAACAATAGTGAACCCTTTGCCCGTGAGATTGTTATAATACCATCCTCCAAAGGCTGGCGCAAATTCTCCAAAACGCTCTTGGGGAATTCTGCAAACTCATCCAAAAAGAGCACGCCGCGATGAGCCAAACTAATTTCGCCCGGCCGTGGATAGGTTCCGCCACCAACCAGCGAAACACTGCTCGCACTGTGATGTGGTGATCGATATGGCCTTTCAACAACAAGCCCCTGACTCCTTTTGAGTTTTCCAGCCACTGAAAATATCTTTGTTATTTCCAGTGATTCAGCAAATGTCAGCCGCGGCAAAATTGTCGGCATCGTTTTAGCCAGCAATGTTTTGCCGGATCCCGGAGGACCATTAAGAATCACATTGTGTCCTCCCGCTGCGGCAATCTCAAGCGCGCGCTTAGCATGCTCTTGACCACTAATATGTGCCATGTCAGCTTCTTGCTCAATGCAGCGAAAAAGTTCATCACAGTTCATGGTTGGAAAATATTCAATCAATTTACTGCCCACAAAATGATCTGCCAAACTATACAGATTATTGACTGGCACAATTGAAATTCCGCTGACAACACTAGCCTCGCTGGCATTTTCTGATGGTACATAAAGCTCCTTGAAACCTCTCTCTTTAGCAAGCAGCGCAATTGACAGGATGCCTTGCACTGGACGAACTCGACCATCCAGGGAAAGTTCGCCGACAACCATTTTGCCCTTATAATCAAACTGTAATTGCTTTGTTGCAACCAAAAGCCCGACTGCTATTGGCAAATCATACATCGAACTAGCTTTCGGCAAATCAGCCGGGGCAAGATTAACCGTGATTCTTCCGCATTGATGAGGTGGCTTGAAACCACTATTCTTGATAGCACTACTGACTCGGTCGCGAGATTCTTTCACGGCTGTGTCAGGAAGTCCCACAATGGAAAAATTATGTAGCCCTGACCCCAAAACATCAACTTCTACCTCAACCACCTCTCCCTCAAGCCCAATTGTCGCTGCTGAAAAAATTTTTGAAGACATATATTTAACAATTTCCAATAATCAAATTCCAAACAAAGCACAAGCTCCAATAATTCAAATACTCATTTTTATGATTTGGTCATTGAAATGTGTTTGGTTTTTGTTTCTTGTATTTTGGTTTTTAATGTATCTATCCTTGCGCTGCCTCTTTTCTTTCAACCAAAGTCATGTAGTAAACAGCTAGCACCGTGATGGTCTCTATCGGTAAAAAATCAAGACCAGGCATGCTATCGGCTATCCCGCCACCCAGGATTGTCAGAACTTTTTGAACAAATTTGCTCGCACCTTTCTTTTTTTCGCTAGAACCAACCAATAGCAGCATCATAAAAATTAAAATTGAGCAAAGAGCTGAAAAAAGCATTGGCAAGATGACGGTCTCAAAATCCACTATATCCAAAAAGTCTTTCAATAATGCTCCGCCAAGAGCTGGGACAAAAGGCATATCCCCAATGGGATCAACATATTTCCACAGCGAGGCTGCAGATGCAAGGTTTTTTACAGCACTAACCGCATTATTTTTGTTTAGATTATTCAATTTTGGAATTGAACTTCGACGGGCCTCTTCAAGTCTTTCACTATGGCCTTCCTTATTGTTATCTTGCGCATGATTCTCTGGTTTTTGTGGCACATGAAAATTAGCAGGACTCGTTTTCTGCTTCCTAGTCGCCGCAAGATTATCCTTTTTTTCGTAAGCTGCTAATTTAACATCAGACATAATCCATAATCGCAATTTAAAATCAAGTCTTTTTCAACCGATTTCAAATTTCAAGTTATTGGCAATTTACTATACTGTTTCATCAAAATCTTTTTTGGCTTGTTCAATTTCAACAAGTTGCCGTGGATCAGAGGTAATGATTTGATCTTCAGTATAAGAAGCAACAACCTTAATGGCCACATGTTTTGCTCCAGCGAATAAGATTCCCTCTCCCACATTACTCTCTAGCAGCAAGAACTTTTCTTGCTCAGTCAAGTAAAATGTTTCGGAAATCGTGTCAATTGCTGCTGGTGATTGCCTCAACAACAACTGTAAAGATGAATTTGTTACAATTGGCTTTCCATAGCGAGATGACATAAAGTCAGCAATATCCTGAGTGATTGTGGTTAGTCCCGTGTAGTATTTTCGACATCTTTTTGCTATTCCAAAAAGAAAAGAAGCCGCATCTTCATTTTGCATCATAACCCAGGCTTCATCCACCACAATGATTCTTTTTTTCAAAGTGCTACGCATTTCATTCCAAATAAACTGCAAAATGGTGTACATTGCAATCGGTCGAAGCTGATCTTCCAAATCGCGAATATTAAAAACCACCAACTGATTGCTGATTTGGACATTCGTCGGATGATTGAGCACTCCTGCAAAAATTCCTTCCGTATATTTTTCTAAACGTTTAGCTAGCGAATCCCCACCTTCCGAATTTCTAATAACTTCATACAAATCTGACATAGTCGGAAAAGAACCTGAATTAAAAGCCTTGAAATTACTTTGGGAAGTAATATCACGCATGGCATAGGTTTCCCTGATGGCCAAATCCAAAATTGAATCTTCTTCTGGCGTAACTGCTCCGAGCATCAAATGTAGCAAACCAATCAAGCTGGCAATATTACTTCGCAGCACATCTTCGGTGTCCTCATCTTCACCTGTTTGAGGAAGATCAAAAGGATTCAAGTGGTATGGCGAATTTAAAGATAACTTAATAAAGGTTCCACCAACCGTTTCGCACAAATATTTATACTCATTTTCGGGATCAATAACGATAACATTGATTCCAACCATCAAGGATCTGAATAGCTCCAATTTCACTGTGTAACTTTTTCCGCCCCCAGACTTAGAGAAAACAACCATGTTGGCATTTTCCATCTTGAAACGATCAAACAAAATCAAACTATTATTGTGACGATTAATGCCATATAAAATTCCTTCATTAGAGGACAAATCTGCCGAAACAAAGGGGAACGTTGTCGAAAGTGGCGAAGTGTTAAGATTATTCGCAACATCAAGTTCATCATTAGCCAGCGGCAAAGTTGAAGAAAAACCTTGTTCCACCTTAAGAACAGCCGGTTTTATATAAACTAACTGGGCTTCCAAAATTGATTCGATTTCCATGCAAGATTTCTCGACCTCTTCCAATGTTTTGCCATAGACAGTCATATAAATTCCAAAACGAAAAAACTTTTCCGTGCCTTGCTGCAAACGATCACGTAAATCTTCAATGTCCTGCAACGCCGTTTCCAGAATAGGATCACGAATTTTTCCACCTTCTTCTTCAATATGAATCTGGGACTGAACTTGCGTTGAACTTTTTCTTAGATTTTTCAAAATCTCAGCAGTGTCAATTGGATGAACAAACATCGAAACATCCATGGCAAAATCAATGTTGATGATTGGGGAAAACCAATTGGTGTGCAAATAACGAGGATAAGCAACAATAAAAGAGGTGCGAGCAAAAGTTTCGCCGACCTGCAGATAATTGGCTCCTATTTTCATAGCTGCCGGTGCAATCAAATCTTTTATTGTTGCAACGCCTTGCTTATACAAATCTTCGCTTTGTAAAAGAGCATCTCGCCCAATATTTGAATTTTTGTTGTTATCTAGTCCAAACATTTTTTTATATTTTAATATTAAGCTTAAGCAACGTCCGATTTAATAAGTGCCTGAGCAGGGATATCTTTTCTTTTTTCGTTTGAAAGTGGTTTGCCTTGACGTCAAGAAACCAAATAAATTAAAAACACTTTCACTAGGATAAAAAGAAACACGTATGCGAGCGAAAAACCTCCAATATTATCTTAACTCAATCTTATCAGTATCCTTAATTATCATATTATTATGGGTTGACGGATTGTAAGAGTTATACAAGAGTTCAATGATCTCTTCGGTGCTGAGTGGTGCAACATGCACCCCAGTTCCAGATAGTCCTGCGCTAATATGATCCAATCTTTGCCAAAGTTGATTTTTATAGGTATCAAAAAGTTCTCTTCTTTTAGAAACAGCCATCTTTGAGTTTGTAGCTCCGAATAATTTGTCAAAAATTCCGCTACTAGTACTCTCTACTGGATAAAAAGGCACAACCACATAAAAAAACTTAGACATGATATTAGAAACATCAGTAAGGTTTTTAATAAAATTTTGATATTCAACTAACTGCAAAATTAATAAATCGTTTTTCAGCTGAGTTTCCTTCTTTTTTAAATAATCCAAATATGGATTAATGTTAAGCTTGCGGGAACTGATGATTATCTGAATTGGAAAATCCAAAGAATTTAAGAAATTTTGATATTGACCCACAATTGAATCTTGCTCTTCAGTTGCCTTCAAATCAAAGTTAATCGAAGAAACCAGCAAAACAGCTCGCAGCGATCCGTTTTTCAAAACGATTACTCCGTCGCGAACTTCTTCCACGTCAACATATTTTTGAGTGCTGAGTCCATCACCAGACGAGGTTGTGAGACTTTTTGAATGCAATGATTCCATTTGCGCTGTTAAATAAGACTAGCGTCCCTTAAATGCTCAAGAGAACTAACCAAATTATGAGTAATTTTTTTATTTTTATATCACCTTTCCAAATCCAATTATAGCACACTTTTTCAAAAAAACATTTTTTGATATCCAGCAAAGCATTCATCCCAAACCTCAACAAGGCAGATTAAGTAATGATAACTAAACATCTTTATACACCTCTATTTTTTTGTATGGTGTTTTTTCAAAATTTCATCAATATCTTCACTATGCGTTGTTCCTTCGCTGTCCAGCAGCTGCGCCAACCCGTGCAATGTTTCAGATGTCAGTTCACTATTTGTGGCATGAACATTGCTAACCTTAACTGCTTTTGGAGCAACTCGTTCTCTTTCGGGCGATCTTTTCCAGGTGTATATTTTTGGACGAAAATAAAACATAACAGCAAAAACAACAAAGCTACCCAGCGGTTGCCCATATGGTTTATAGAAAGTAAGTGCCAAAAATATTAGCGCCACTGGCAAACCAAGGATAAAAAAAGATGGGCCCGATAAGGTGTTCCACATGATTAGCAAGATTATACCAAGTGCCAGCATCCAACCAAGTTGCTTAACAGTCAAGGGTCCGGCAACCTTGTCTTCAACATCAATATACTGTGGTACGCTTATCAACATATTTCTTACATTTTTTAAAAATAATAACTACGCACCTACACGAAAAACTTGGCAATCTGACGAACCAAAACCATGGCCGACATTGCGATAATAATACCAAGCACGGAATACTTGAAAATATCCTTACCCTTATCGATACGGTCCTCATCGCCAGCCGAAGTCAAATACATGCCGGCTCCAACAATCATCATAATCAAAGATAAAACGCCAAAAACTCCCAACAAAAAATTCAAAACATTAATTGCGATTGCAGAAAGAGTTAGTGCATTATTTACGGTTGTATTGTCTGTTTTCCAATTCAAAATTGTTGATATCTCTTTCAACAATGATGGCGCCGCAATCCCTAAAGCCAAGCCAATCATAGCAGCCCCAATTGCATCTTTTGCCCAAGTTACCTGCTTTTCAACACCTGCAGATGTCACGTAAAGCACTGCCCCGATAACCATTGAAACTAAAGCCAACGTGACAATAATTTTTTGCAAGGTTCCTAGGATATTACTCAATAATTGCTCAACACTGTCATAACCTAGAGGATTAGGAATATTTACCCCATTAGAATCTGTAGATGTTCCCGTCGTAGGCGCTGTTGCCGCCGCAGCCTTACAGCAAGTAGTGCTTCCAGCGCAATCAAAAAATGGTCCAGCAACAACCGTACCAGTGCAACTTGCTTGACATGTTGCACCAGCCGTATCAGTACAATTTGCTGCAAAAGCAACCTGTGTTTGAAAGAAAGTTACCAAACTGAAAACAATTCCTAGAAATAAATATTTTATTTTCATATCTAATATTAAAAAAATTAGTTTACATAAAAGCTATTTTAATGGGCAGCTGCCGCACATTCAAATTTGCCCCAAACAGTCACACCGGTTATTCCCAAGTTAGTTCTTGCACCAATTACAAGCAGCAGCGTATTTATCATAAGCCAAGCTGCCAAAATGATTACGAAGCCAAGGATTGCATTTTTCATTGCTCCCTTTGCCAATTCAATCATGCCAGAATTACCCACTGAAACAATATACATAACCCCGGCCACTGTGAAAATCGTAAGCGCAAGTCCAATTGCAATCTTCAAAAGATAAATAATAATTGCATGTATGCCAATTATCAAGTCGCAAAGAGTGCACATTGGCTGCCCACCTCTTCCACATGAAATAATCCCACCAGACGCAGTTGTACCAGGAACCATATTATCTGCAGCAGTATTTGACCCAGTATTTGGCGTGGTTGGTGTTGTAGTTGCTCCAGGCACCACGGGCATTGCTGAACTTGGGACACAGCATTTTCTGCTTCCAGAACAAACGCCATCCTGAACCCAGCCTGAGCAATCTGTACTGTTACACCTACCAGTAACCTTTGAAACGGAGCCCAGACAAGCATTGTTTCCGGTTGTTTGAGTGTTGGCATCATTCGTGCAACAATATCCGCTTGGCCAACCGCAATCAGTGGCTCCGGCAATTGTGTATTCAGGAAGACAAGCGGAGCCGCATTTTCCATTCATGCTTGCACAAGTAATTGAATCTTGATAGGCAGTACATTTATAACCAGTATTGGTGCCGACAAGAACTTGTTGACAAGCAGCAAGCGTATCATAAATAGTTGTCACCCCTTGATCATTTGAAACAATGGCTCCTGTTGTGATTACCGTTAAGTGATATTTTACTGCCGCTGAAACGGACGGAACAAATGACAATGAAAGAAGTACTGTAAAAATTATAACAGCAAATAATGAAGCCTTGTTTTTTATTTTAAATACATTCATCACAATGTTTCCCAACTTAAATTATTTATTTTTTGTTTGCATCAAACTGTCCAAGCGATTTTTCATCAGCACCAAGGCTTGATGCAATGAAGTATCTCCTCTATTGATCGAATCAATACCTTCTGCAAATATTTTCTCATTGGTCTCTGGGTCAACTTGATACCAACTCTTGGCAATCAAATTTCCAGTTGCAAACGATCCCAAGAAAGTGTCTTGCCTCTGTAGATTTATAATATCACGACGAGCAGCTGGTTGATTAGTCTTTTTCAAATAATCAATTGCTGGATCGAAGGTAACTGCAAAATCTTTACTATTTTTTGTGATAGCATTGTACAATGTGACTTTTCCTGAATTTTTCAAAGTTAAAAATCTCAAAAACTGCCAAGCTTCATGGGTGCGAATTGCATCTGTCACCGGAGCTACAGTGGCGCCCTTTTGAGGCGTGGTTGCGCTTGGTCGATTTTTTGCAACGGCATAACCCCAATAATTTGCGAAAGAAGCGGGCTTGTTTGCATTAAGTTGAGGCACAGGAGCAACGGCAAAGTTCAATTTTGGATTCTTGTTTTTAATATTGCTACCCTGCCAAGAATAGCCCAAAAACATGGCAACATTGCCACTCGCAAAAGCATCCATTGAGTTAATTTGTCTGCTATTCCAACAATAAACTGGATTTGGAATATTTGCGAGCAAGCTTACTTTCGAAAATTGAGTATAAAATCCCAAGGCCTGCTCTCCCGCTTGAACAATGCTGCCATCCTGAGAAATCACACCTTGATCGATGTTGGTAACCATACCCCTACTTGTTGGCAGCTGAGCCCCATTTTGAATCATCAATAAACTCAAAATGTCCATTGATCTGCTCACATTTTGTGATGTTCCCATTGCAGTTCCGGATCTACTGATGTTTCCAACAGCGTCAACCCGGGTCAACATTTGCACATCACTACTAAATTCTTGCCACGTTTTCGGTGGCGCAGTTATGCCGGCCAAGTTGAAGGTATCTTTATTATAGTAAAGCTGCATAGAATCAACACTCAAAGGAACACCATAAACTTTTTCCCCGTCTACAAAATCAGTTGCAACGACATCTGGAAAATTTGTGTTAACATCCTGCTCGCTCACAAGTTTAATGGGTGCTGGTTCCAATTTGTTTTCAAAAGAAGGAAGCCAGGAATTGTTCATCAAAAAAATATCCGGACCCTGACCTGAAGCTAGAGCATCTAACAAGTCTTGTTTATAGGTATCCTGACTAAATTTACGATATTTTATGTCAACAATATAAGGATTCAAATCTTTATATTTACTCACGGCTTCATTGTATATAGTTGAGTCATCAAGGGTTCCCCAGATTTCCAAACTCACGTGATACCCCGCACTTTGAGTTCCGCAACCTGAAAAAAGCGGCACGACCAAAACAGTGACAAGTACCAGCAAAAATCTTCCCTTATTTTTAATCCAAGATAATATTTTTTTGTTTGTTAATTTCATTTATTTTTTTGCAATAAAGGCATAGTGAAAACTTCCAGCTTCAATTGATTTTTCGATTGAAAATTTTTCCGCAAGTAGCATTTCCTTGAGCCTGCTTTCAGAAATTCGCAGTTCCGAGCTTGGCCCTATGCTTAACTCCGCATTGTTCCATTCAATCACCAGAGCTCTTCCTTCCGGCTTAAGGATACGGTAAGCCTCCTTAAGAATTTCCTCCTTTTTTTGATTTTGAAAAAGGATATCTTTTAAAATTACCCAATCAATGCTACCATCCTCCAATTTTGTTCCACCCGCATTTTCCAAATTAGCTCTTCTTGCGATAATGTTAACAATACCTGAAAATTTTGCCTTGCTAGTCACGGTTTCAAGTACTTGGGGAAGAATATCAAAAGAATAAACCTTTCCATCTTCTCCAACTGCTTGGGCAAAAGGAAAGGTGAAATATCCCGGGCCACATCCAAAATCCGCTACATTGCAACCTTTCTCCAACTCGAGTTGCGTGATAATCTTCACTGGATCAAGGAACTTTCCAACTGAGTTTATAATATCTTCCATGTTAATTTATTTTTATTTTTCTTACTTAATTTATCTTACACCAAAAAGAAAGAAATGACAAAGTGAACTACTTAAAAAATGCTTTCCTGGAAAATTAAACCCATTGACGATACTTGATACAAAATACATAATGCATAATGCATGAGTCCATGGAGGGTTGGCAGAGCCCGGTCGAATGCGCCGCACTCGAAATGCGGTAGAGGAGAAATCTTCTCGCAGGTTCAAATCCTGTGCCCTCCGCCTTCGCTATGCAAAAGTGCAGATTCAGCGTGACGCAGTCCGTAGAGAATGCGCAAAAAACGAATTTTCAATCTTATTTTTATATATAAAATGATAAAAACCAGAATTTGAAAAATTCGCTTTAGCGCCACTTAGCTAATTGAAGTAAGGGTATGACATAATAATACAGATTATACTTATTGTCAACATATCCTGGCTCTTTAACATCTCTGGACAAAATAGTAGTTCTAATAGCATAATAGATAAAGGAAATATTAACTAGACTACTATGCTAAAAAAACAACTAAAGAAACTGTTTAATTTGGAGGGGTACATTTTAGA
>Ga0194047_10000378_pt1 | contig 30326 bp, 18 predicted proteins | sample JunL225m_MetaG_2_FD_160070 | JGI IMG/M metagenome (GOLD analysis project Ga0194047, IMG submission 160070) | Anoxic zone freshwater microbial communities from boreal shield lake in IISD Experimental Lakes Area, Ontario, Canada - Jun2016-L221-5m | ecosystem: Environmental > Aquatic > Freshwater... | reverse complement strand
CCTCACATTTTAAACATAGTTGCTTATATTCTGACCAACTTTAAAAAACTTCGTTGTTGCTTTTATGATTTAAAACTCTTTTATAATTAATTCCTGTGCGTAGAGTTGTTTCTTCTCAAAGGAATTGCTTTTAATTTCTTTATATTCATCAGTTGTTTCAACAAAACAAAAATGGTTGCAATTGTTAGTAAAATTATCATCATTTTTATCATTTTTTTGTATTGTTCTTAGAACATACTAAATCTTTTATGGCACGTATCGCACTCTAGTGTTTGCATCAGAACTAAACCCAGAGTTGCAGTTTTAATTAATTTCGCTCTTCTGTTCGGTAAATCTAAGCTCACAACATCTCCTCCACACCTTGGGCAAATTATCCCAAGCTCTTTCTGTTTTTTGATTGTATCGTTTACTTCAATTGATTTCATCCTGCTTTTTTCGATGGGTAAATGTTCTTTTATTATTTATCCAACTAAAAATTATGTGACGAATATATTGTTTAGCTGTGACGAAACAACAAAATAAAAGAGATATTAAGTAATTATTTCATATCATTCAAAAATAAACGTTGATTACATATCGGATTTCTAGTTATACCTATATTTCTAGTCAACCTACAAAGAGTATTATGAAATCGAAAACAAATAACATGGAAATGGCTCTGTTCAGTTTCCTATTAACGAGAAACTACCGCTCGGATTAGTAGCGCGAATGGTGAAGTTTAAAGTGAAAGAAAATAAAATGAATAATATTTTAACGAAGTAATTTCTTACAAGAGTAAAGAAATAGTAAATTCTATTTTATCCCAAGTACTTTATACAATTCGTCCTTTTGTGTTTTGCTCAATGGAATTTTATCCGTGCCAATAAACACTTCCGTTGGCTCTACTTTATCAATCAAACTAATCTGTACAGCATGACTTCTACCTGTTTTAAAAAACAAATCGGGGGGTAGTTGTTCAAGAAAATCAGTGAACGTAGAACGTATCATTATTTTCTTGTTTGTTGTAGTATGTATTTTCACATAATTCTCTTCACTTTCTATCCAAGCAATTTGTGTAAATAGAATTTTTATGTAAGAATGGCTTTCACGAATAAATATTGCATTATTTATTTTGGTAGAATTAGAAGGTTGGTTTTCTTGTGTTTTGGCTATTGAATAATTGCTAAATGCAATTTCGATAGCCGCATAAAGTTCGTCCTTTATAAAAGGCTTCACAAGATAAGCGTGAGGTTTGACGTTTTTAGCACGGTTGATGGTTGCCGAATCGCTATTGGCAGTCAAGAAAATAATCGGCACCTTGTGATGTTCATTGGCATAAATAGCTACATCAATTCCATCCTTTTTTCCACTCAAACTTATATCCAACAAGAGGATATCTGGTTTTTCGGTTTCAATCATCTTGATGGCTTCGGTATAACTTATGGCAATATCAGTATATGCATAATCCAATTGATCCAACACATTCTGAATGCTTCTTGCTATGAGCAATTCATCTTCTACAATTCCAATTTTTAATTTTTCCATTTACTCACTTCTATTTGATTAATCTATTTCCTTTCTTCCTTCGAGCGAAAGAAATTGAATACTAAAACAACTATTATTATCCTCGTATTGATAATTGACCTTCCCTCCTATTTGTCTACACAAATCTCTAATAACATTCAATCCCATGGTTTTCGATTTATAAAAATCTACCTCGGGTGGCAACCCTTTTCCATTATCCCGGTACATCAAAAAGAAACTATGATTTTCTTCGTCTTCTGATATGCTCAAACTTATTTCCATTTGCTTATTCGCTTCCAAGGCATATTTATATGAATTGGTAAACATTTCATTTAAGATAAGTCCTAAAGGAACAGCCGTTTCAATATCGAGAATAATGTTAGAAATATGGTTTACAAAATTAACTTTTTCTTTAGAAGGATTAAATAAATCATTAATGAGTTTGAATAAATCGTTAGCAAACGAATGCATGTCCACTCCAGCAAGATTATCGTGTTGATACAAATTTTCGTGAATTAATGATATACTCCTCACATTGGTTTTGGCTTCTGAAAACGATTGCATGAGCAGTGGTGAATCTATTTTCTGCTCATGCATGCTTAGTAAACTCACGATAACTTGCAAATTATTTTTCACGCGATGATGAATTTCTTTGAGCAATAAATCTTTTTCCGAAAGCGTGCCTCTTAGCTGTTGTGTTCGTTTCTCAACAGTAGCCGAAAGCAGGTCGCTATTGCGTTTTAAATTGGAGGTTCGCACTCTGAGTATCGCTATAAACACCAATACCACTAATACAAACAAAATTAGTTGAAATCCTACCTTTTTGAAAAGTGGAGTAATTACCACGATGGGTATCACCAATTCATTTTTACTTGCTCGGCCCGTTTGCGATTGTCCTTTTATTCTTAATGTATAGTTTCCGTAAGGCATTCCGCTCAATCGAATACTATTCTGATTTATGAAATTCCAATCTTTATCGATACCATCTATTTTATAAAAATAACTCGATTTTGCATCCGAATAATCAAGTAGTTTAAATTCGAGGTTGAAAAAACGGTCGCCTGGCTGAAGCACAATTTTTTTTGTTTCAAGCAATTTCGATGTTTGGTCTATCAACTCATCCTCGTCACCCGAAAACTGACTAAACGAAATGATGCGCAACGGAATATTGGTAGTTCCTGTATCCACAGCGAAATCTTTTGGATAAAAGGCATTCACACCATCCAATCCTCCGAAATACATTCTACCATTGTTCGATTTAAAAGAAGATATTTTATTAAACTCGTTATGCGAAATTCCTTCTTTGGTGGTATAAGTAGAAATATTAAAATTCTTGGTATTGAATCGAACCAAACCAAAATCCGAGCTTATCCAAAGATCATGTTCTGCATCTTCTTCGATGCGATATAAAATATCAGATGGAAAACCAGCTGTGATGTTGAACTGTCGAAACCTGTTTTTCTTTTTATCCCAACGATAAAGCCCATCGCCATTGGTGGCTAACCAAAACACTTCACCATCGGTTTCCAAGGCATCGTGCAAACGGTCGAATGGAAATTGATGCGACTTTTGTTTCGACTCTTGACCCCAATAATCCAATATATATTCTCCTCTTGCATCCAGCAAAAACAAGCCATTCTCGGCCACTGCCCATATCTTTTTATCCGCACGTTTGATGAATCGGTATACAAATTTAGGAATTGGGAAACTAGGTGTTCTACCTCTCAAATCAGTGAATTGGCGAGTTACTACATTCACCTTTTGTATCGACCGCGAATAGCCAATCAAAATTTCATTGGGAGACAACGAATCGAGTGCTGATATACCCACTAAACCTCTTGATGATTCGTAGAATGAAGCAGGTTCGAGCGTTTTCGTTGTTTCGTTGTATACTAATAAATACTTCTCGCCTGTATACAGTTTATTATTGAACCGTGTCATCGAAAAATTTATCTCCGGTCGAGGAAGTATAAGCCCATCGCTTGTTTCGAACTTCTGCCAAACATTGGCAAACACCTTGTTTTTGTTATCAACATAGATGCCTCGCGTTTGGTTGTTATCCGTAACTCCTGTTTGCGCTTTGGTAAAATAATGTGTGAATCTGTTTTTTTCAAACTTCACTTCAATCACACCTGCTGGCGTGCAAAACCAAGTGTTGCCTTGCCTATCGTTAAACAAATTGAAAAAACTTGAGTAGCCTTTAAACTCATCGGCTTTCATTAGTTTGTAAACCGATTGTTGTTTGTACAAGTAAAGTCCTTTGTTGGGGCTCAACACACCAATATCATAGTTGCTTGCCGAATGCACCGTATACAAATTCGTTTTGTTGCTATCTGGTGCTATCAACGAAGGTTGTTTTATAAACTCACCATTGGCATTTCGCAAAAAATAATTCACTCGCTTCTCATTTTTAACTCCCTCAAACCTAAACCAAATCAATTGATGAGGAGCCGCCATGCCCGCTATCCTATACTTACTATTGTTAATCACTTCCACCTTTTCGGGGCTAATGAGATATGAATAATCCGAATTCTCATTGGCTAGCACCGCCTCTCCTTTACTAAACAGATAGTACCAATTCGCCTGCATTTCGTTCGAAAATTTGCCCTTGCTCACTTCCATATCCCAATGTTTCATTTCGCATTTCAACTCAAAACCTTTACGGCTCAAACGCCAATATTGATAAGGCTTCGACAATAAGAAACAAATATCATTACCATCATTCTCTACCCAAAATATTCGCTCTGGATTAAAAGGAAGTGTAGGGAAAATATCTTTGAGTGTGCTCAACTTATGTGTGGTGAGTTCCATCACATCGATGTTGTTGATGCGCTTTTGGTAGCCTCGTTGGCTATAGGCTATTATCAAATGATTGTTGGTGTCTTTGGCCAACTGAATAATGTTGTTGTCCTTAAAACCTGTGCGCTGCTTGGTGTATAGCTGAAACGATTTTCCATCGTATCGGTTCAAACCATTGCGGGTGCCGAACCAAAGAAAACCATCATCGTCTTGCAAGCCGCAATATACCTCGCGCGAAGCCATACCATCTTCTACACTTAGCACACGATGCGAAATGAGATACCCCATCGAATCAGTCTGGGCATGCATAGAAGCCGCACAGCAAGCCAAAGCCAACGTGCATACTCTCATCCAACAATTCGTTCCGAAATATTTCATAAGGCTAAGTAACAAAGATTTATTTATATCTAAGTAATTATTTAAATTTTTTTTGCCACAAAGACACTAAGGCAATTTTGCAATTAAGCAGTAGGCAATTGGTCAATCGATTTACCGTTAAGGTACTCAATAAGGCATCAGCGAATAGGCAATAGCGAACAGGTTCAAAGTTACACCATGCACTCTATTACCTAATGTCTTTTCGTTATTCACTAAGAATGAGATTTCTCACTTCGTTCGAAATGACAGCCGTCTTTTGGGGTGATGGGAAAGGATGAAAGACACAAAGTCTATATCATTAAGTAAAGGAAATAGATATTGAAATCCTGAAAGGATTTAATTCGAATAGCCCCCAATGAAATTGGGGGAAACAATGAGCTAATAATTGTAAAGAACTCCGAATGGAGTTCAATAATATGTTCAACTCCATTCGGAGTTGTGGATGATGTTCTGTTATCATGCCCCCAATTTCATTGGGGGTTATTCACATTTAACTCTTTCAGAGTTATTCCTCCAGCTCAGCTTAGGGTGTAAGAAATAAAAACATTAAGAAGTTTGAGTGCAGCGAGGAGTCTCAAGCAAACTAGCAGAAAAGCAATTCGGAGATTTTGATTACCCCGCAAAGACACTAAGGCAATTTTGCAATTGGGCAGTAGGCAATTATTCGTAAATTCGTTTTATTCGTATTTCGTAAAGAGAATTTCACCGCGAAGGCAGAAAGGCACAAAGGGGCAATTTTGCAATTGAGCAGTAGGCAATTGTTCGTAAATTCGTTTGATTCGTATTTCGTAAAGAGTATTTCACCGCGAAGGCAGAAAGGCGCTAAGAAGAATTCTAAATACTTAGACGTGATTCCTACAAAAAACAAAACCCGACAGAATTATCGCTGTCGGGTTTCGAAATTTATATTTACTAGCTCTAAATTATCGGATTGGCTATTATGGCTGAGAAAGGTCCGTCACCGCTGTCGTTGCTAAAACAAACCGCCACATAAGCTATTTTGCCTTCATCGGCTGCCGTAAATGGGATATCGAAATTCATGGTTCCCGAATCCGATTCTGGCAAAAGTTGATCAATGGTAGGTTCTGGTTTTCCTTTGTCGAGCACCAACATCACCACTTTTATCCTTTTCACATCCTTTGGTTTGGCTCCGCTCGTCATGTTTGCCAAATCAAAAACATGGTATTCGTGGTTCAAATGATGATTCGCTTTTATGGTTACACCTGCCTCTTGAGTCGGTTTTGGGATATTACTTCGCGGAGACGCATCTTTGTGAATATCAAATAATATGTACTCCAATTCGGTAAGTACCAGCAGCGAATTGCTTTTTAATTGTTGACCAATTCCGTTGGTAATCGTTTTATTGTTACGAAACAGTCCGTTGATGGTGGCTGTATTCACTTTCGAATAGGTAGCCGGATTGATGTATTTTTCGTAATCCACTTTCCAGATAGCTAATGCAGCCGTTAATGCAGCCACTTGTGGAGGGGTCAAACCCAATCGAGCCGAGTTAGCTGGGTCGATGGCATAAGGCACCATGTAAATAAAAAAAATGTTGTAATTTAAGATGGTTTTGCTGTAATTTATCATAACGTTTATTTTTAAAGTTTAATATTAAATTTAGTTGTTATTGTTTATTTTATTCTTAAGTCATTCATTTACTATACTATATTAGCAATCGGGTGGCTTTCAAATCAGTTAAAATTTCTCAAAAACCTCATTTTCGAACATTTTGTGCGAAACATTATACTTTTTGAACGAGCGGTTACTCCTCTCGTGCGAAACATTCGAACATTCATTCAAAACATCTAAACATTCGCTTCAAACATTCAACATTTCACACCAAAGTTCGAAACCTTCGAACGAAGGTTCCAAGCTTTCACACCAGAGTTCCAAACTCTCGAACGAAAGTTATAACCATTCGTACGAATGATTAGACCATTTGATTCAGAGGATACATCTTTCGCACGAAACATTGGACCTTTCGCTCCAAATGTTCGAATTTTGACTTTCCAAGTGTTTTTATGAGCTTTCGATAAATAAAGAACCATTTCCATCATTTTACTTCTCAATTTCTAAGTGCTCCCGAAGCAAATTACGGCACAAAAGTATACTACGAAAGTGCGTTTGTCAATCCCTATTAATAGGGTATTTTTGCGATTTTTTTTAATAAAACCAGGAACTACCATCACTAAATCCTATAGGAGGAGGCGGTTTTGGGATATGTGTATTTTTACTATTTATCAAATCAGGATGGAGGGGTTTTATCCATCCTATATTAAAAGCAAATACCGTTAAATCGGCCGCATTATGGCATTTTGTTTTCTGTAATAAATGATCGCGATGGTCGTCCACCGTGTTTTTGGCTATATCTAAAATAGCGGCAATCTGTTTACTCATCATTCCTTCGCTCAGCAATTTCAACACATCGGCTTCGCGTTCCGACAAAAGCACCTTACACCAATGGTCGTACCTCAGCATATCTTCTTCGCTACGCACCAACCATTTTTGCCTTTCACAGGGATGAAAATAGTTTCCACAGTTGAGCACAAACTCTACACCGGTTACCAACTCATCGGGCGCACAAGTGCTTATTATTACCCCATCCATGCCCGCTTCTTGGCTAAGTTTCATTTCCTCGAACGAGCAATGGTGCATCAGCAAAAGCACTTTCACGTTGGCGAAACGATGTTTGATGTCTTGCAACAACAAGAGTTGATTGGTAAAAGCCGATTCTTTTACCGCAATGATAACATCGGGCACACGCTTGCGGCAAGCCCCACTCACCTCGCGAGTAGTGTTGAGTTCGAACGAAAGAATAATTTTTGTTGATTGTTTGAATTGCGTAGCAATTCCGAGACGCCTTATTGGCTCATCATCCACAATCCCTAAATAAATTTTTTCCATACACAGTAATGTATAAAAGGTTATTAGGGTTGCTTTTATAATACAATTGCTTGTACTTCTCGATTACAAAAATAATGATTTTTCTATTTTGATAATAAATTTCGGAGGAAAATTTTCTGGAGGTTGGATGTTTTTTGGGGAGGTAAAAAACCATCGGATAAGGCGAAATTCTTTAAAAAATAGAGGAAGAACAAAAAGGGCGATAATATAAATGATGAGGACGGTAAAAAACTTCACGAAAAAACTTGAATTTTTCTTTTGTTGCTTTTTTGTAAAGCAAAAACATCGGATTAGGAAGATGCTGCAAATAAATGAGGAAGCATAAAAATGGCGAAAAGCATAACAAAAAAACATTACAAATTTAAGCGAAAAGCAAATATCGTTGCGTAAAACAGGTTTTACGCAACGATATTTTTAGTTTTGTTTATTACTCTTGTTCGAAGCTCCCTGTTCTGAAAAGGGGAGGGATTTTTATTAGGGGTACTATATATTATTAAATTTGTTTATCGATGGCTTCGGTCAATAAAATAAGTAAGGAGAGTAGAAGTGAATTTGTTTGAATACAGAATAAATAATATTTCTCATCAACTCATCAATGTCAATAACTACTAACAAAATTTTTTGAATTAAAATTAAAACCGTTTAAATTTGCGGATTAAATCGTAAAACAAATGAAATTAAAACTAAAACATTCTATCCAGTCGTTATTAAAGAGAAACACTATTTACAATGAATGTTGTTTAGACACAATGGCTAAAATGCCTAATGAATATATTGATTTAACCATTACTTCCCCTCCCTACGATTCGTTGAGGACATATAACAATCATGTAGGAAATCCTAAAGATAAATACAATGGATATGTTTTTCCATTCGAAAATATCGCAAAAGAGTTATATAGAACTACTAAACAAGGGGGAGTTGTGATTTGGATTGTAGGGGATAGTTGCATAGAGGGAAATGAATCAGGAACGTCATTTAGACAGGCATTATTTTTTAAAGAAATAGGGTTTAATTTATTTGACACCATGATTTATTCCAAGCCTCCAAGAGGCGCGGTAGGTAATAATAAAACGTATTGGCAATCTTTTGAATATATGTTTGTACTAAGCAAAGGGAAACCAAAAACAATCAATCTTTTAATGGATCGAGAAAATAAAGAATCTCGAGAAGGAGATAAAGGAACCAAAAGATTAAAAGATGGTACCCTCTTAAATTTAAAAAGAGGAGGATATGGTATGTTTGGGCGAAGAACCAATATATGGGAATATAAAATTGGAAAAGGACACACAACCACAGACGCAATTGCGCATGAACACCCAGCAATATTTCCTGAAAAATTGGCAAATGATCATATTCAGACTTGGAGCAATAAGGGCGATTTAGTGTATGACCCCATGATGGGTAGTGGTACGGTAGCTAAAATGTGCAAGCTTTCGGATAGAGATTATATAGGAAGTGAAGTTAACAGTTTATACTGTGTATTGGCTGAAAAAAGAATCTCTTTAAGCTCTCCTATAAAAAAAATTGCAACCGCATCTTAATTATCGATTTGTTTTTTATCACTGATTTCACTACTAAAGACACATTAATATATGGAATTACCAACCAAGATTTGCACCTCATGTAAAACAGAAAAACCTATGGAAGCTTTTTCGAAGAACCAATACGGAAAGGGAGACAGAATCCTTAGGCGGCCTGTTTGTAAAGAATGTTATTCAAAGAAAGTTAAAATAGACAAAAAGGAAGCAAGAGAATATGAACGCCTCCATCCAAGACCAGCTATTGGAGAGAATTTTATCTGCCCTGTGTGTAACAAAGAAAAAACCAGAAACTTCAAGGCAGACGTTGTCCTTGACCATAGCCACATAGACGGAAGTATTAGAGGTTGGATTTGCGGAAGCTGTAATACAAGTATTGGCAAATTTGGAGAGGATATTGATACCCTCCAAAGAGCCATTCTTTGGATAAAAAAATCATTGAAAATTTTCTTTACAATTTAATACTCTACTACACGCAGCCGAAAGCTGTTGGATAATGCATTTATAACGCATATAAACACCGCTTTATTCCTTTTCAATCAACAAAAAGCCCCGAACAATTATGTTCGGGGCTTTTTATGTTTTACTAAATTCGAATTAGATTTTTTTCTTTTTGTCTTCCTGTCTTCGCGGTAAATACTCAACTATCCAAGTAAGGTTTTTTCAACCGCTTTAAGTATATCAAAAGCCTTTTCGGTGGTGCTAGCTTCGGCATAGTTTCGCAGCACAGGTTCGGTGCCCGAAGCACGTATCATCATCCATTCATCGTTGTCGAAGAAATATTTCCAACCATCCACCGTTTCCACTCTTCGCACTTGGTATGGACCAAAAGAGGTGTATACATTGTTTTTGCAGTTTTCTACTATGCGTTGTTTTACCTCTTCTTTCAGGTGCATATCGCTGCGTTCGAATTTAAATTCGCCCACAATTTTATATACATCTTGTATCAGTTCTTCCAACGATTTCCCCGATTTTGCCATGTATTCCCAAATGGTTAATCCCATCCAAATGCCATCGCGTTCGGGTATATGTCCTTTTATGGCAATGCCTCCACTCTCTTCGCCACCAAGCAATACATCTTCGTTTATCATCACAGCAGCTATGTATTTAAAACCAATTTTGGTAACTTGATATTCCAAGCCATAGTGTTCGCACATTTTCTTCACACGAGGTGTCACCGAGAATGCATTCACCACTTTTCCTTTCCATTTCTTTACTTTCACCAAATAGTCGATCAGCAAAAGAATGATGTGATGCGAATCGACAAAGTTTCCTCGGCTATCGTACAAACCAATACGGTCGGCATCTCCATCGGTAGCCAACCCACAGTCGATACCACCATTTTCATCACTGATGATTTCAGAAAAGTCTAATAAATTTTTATGAATAGGCTCAGGAGCTCGTCCATAAAAGCCAGGGTTATATTCGCAATTGATTAAGGTCATCTCAGGAATCAAGCGTTGCATGGCATTTTGTCCGGCACCAAACATCGCATCGTAAGCAAAATTCATAGGCCCACGGTGGATGGCAGCCATATCGAAATTGGCTTCAACATGGTCTACATACATTGTTTCGAGGTCGATGTATTCAATCAAACCCGCCTTCACGAAAGTTTCGATGGAAAGATTTTCAACATCTACTGTGTTTTTATCAGGAATAATATCTTCTACCTCCTGCACTTGTTCTGGCGATAAAGGACCACCAAAACTTCCTTTTAGTTTGTATCCATTGTACGATGGCGGATTGTGCGAAGCAGTGATGACAACCCCCAATGAAGCACCTTTGTTTTTAGTTCCTAATGATACCATGGGAGTAGACACAAAGTCTTTTGCCAAATACACCTTGACACCAACATTGGCCAACACCTTAGCAGTAGTTTCGGCAAACAATTCACCAGCAAAGCGACAGTCGTGACCAACCACCACCGATGGGTTTTTAAAGTTTTGTTTCACCCATGTTGCAGTTGCTATTGCCACACGAGCAACGTTGTCTACCGTGAAATCTTTAGCGATAATGGCTCTCCAGCCGTCTGTTCCAAATTTTATTTTTGTCATGCTTTCAAAAATTAATTATTACGTCTGCAAATATAAAAAAAAACTATGAATGAATGTTTCTTGCGTTCAAAGCTTCGCGATATTTTTTTCGATTCACTAAATGTTGTTCGTAGCTTTTTGCAAAATTATGTTTGCCCGATAAATTGTCTTTGGCACACATATAGAGGTAGTCGTTTTTCGAATAATTCAACACCGCATCCAGTGTAGAGGCTTGCGCAAAACCGACTGGTCCGGGAGGCAAGCCTTTATTTTCGTAGGTATTGTAAGGTGACGATACATGAGTTTGTTCGATAGAAACACGTTGAATGGAAAAGTTGCCAATGGCGAATATAACAGTAGGGTCCGATTGCAAAGGCATGTCTTTCTTCAACCGATTGATGTAAAGCCCTGCTATTGTCCTTTTCTCTTCGTTGTCGCAGCATTGTTCGCCCTGAACAATAGAAGCCAATACGGAAACTTCTGTTTGAGTGAAGCCCATTTGTTTGGCTTTGTTCTTTCGTTCTTCTGTCCAGAAATTGTTGTAATCTTTGGCCACTCTGTCGAAGAACTCATCCACCGAAGTATTCCACACCAATTGATAGTTAGTAGGAATAAAAAGCGCTTGAATCTCAGTAGGTGAAAAACCATATTTACGCGTAAACTCAGCATCGTGCACCGCCTTGTATAATGATGCCGAATCGGCTTCTAACCTCCGCCCTACCCTCGCCACTAACTGGTCGACTGTGTGCAAACCCGTGAAGTTAATGTCAACGGGTTCTTGAATTCCTCCTTTCAACAGATTAATCAATGCACTATTATTCATTGATGCCAATAAGCGATACTTGCCTGGTTTCACCGCATTTTTATAGGCTTTCTTTTCAGCCAACCATTCGAAGGTAGATGTTTTCTTGAGGAAATTATTCTCCGCTAATATTCTTAAAACATCTTCGAATCGAGAACCGGTAGGAATGTAAATAAATGCCGATTTCTTTTCACCCAAGTTCACGTTCGGTTGGTAAAGGGTGGTATAGGTCAAATAAGCTCCAATGGCCATTATCAACACCACGAGCACCACCGTGGAAAGAAATACTTTTCTTAGAAACGAAGATTTTTGTTTTGCCATTTAATTTGCGTTCATGCTTTTCAATTGCTCCAATACACGCTGTGCCTGTGCTTGTTTAGGGTTCTTCTTCAACACTCGGTTCAGTATTATCTTAGCTTCTCTATATTTCTTTTTATAAATATTCAATCCTGCAATGTTCATCAACAACGATTCGTAATCGGGGTCGAGACTCAAGGCTTTGTTGTAACACATTTCTGCCTTAGCCACATTGCCCGATAGTAAATAAGCATAACCCAAATTGTTGATAGCCGATACAAATTTAGAATCTTCTTTCAATATCGATTCGAAAATTAATAGGGCTTCGTTGGTATTTTTTTGTGCCATAAGTGTTACGCCAAGTTTGTTTTTAAACTCTGGATTGAAAGGAGCTAATTCATCTGCCTTTTTGTAAAACACATAAGCATTGGTCAAATCGTTTTTACTGAAATATGCTTCGCCAATGCGATACAAGGTCCAAGCATTATCATTGCTCCACGACTTTTTATTTAGAATGGAGTTCAACACCACATCTTTTCCAAGTTTATCCACGTATCCAATTATCTTGTCAAAGTCGGATTTGATGAAATACAAATGAATCAATGTTTCGAAATTCTCGAGCATGCCCTCAATGGTAGCATCGTTCAGGTAGTGCTTTGCAGAATCTAAATAAGCAGGATTGTTCTCGAACTTATCGAACTGTTGGATATAGGCTTGAGCTTTCACCCTACCTTCGGGCTGAACTTCGTTCACGGCATATAATCCGATGAACGTTTTCAATTTATCATCCTTTTCTTTTGTTTTCTTTGGTTTGCGAATGTAATGGTCATGCACCGTTACGTGTGGAATATCAATAGAGCCCGACATAGGCATATGACACGAAACACAGTTCATCTTATTTTTCTTGAGCACCTCTGCGTCCTCCCTACACATTCCATTCGATTTGGTTTCGGTATGACACTTGTTACAGGCATTGTTAAACACCTCATCACCCGTATTCCGAACGCTCACATGTGGGTTGTGGCAAGTAACACATGTCAATGCATCTTTATATGGCCGCAACGATTTAGAATCGGTTTCGGGTTTAAAGCTTTTAATAAAACATTTACTTTGTTTCAATCGGTCGGCATGCGAAGCCATGATGAATTTGTCTTCCGCATCTTTGTATCGTGGCAAAAAAGTGGTCATGTAATCCGACAACTTCATTCCCGGACGGAAATCAAAGAAGGATTTCCCTTCCTTCAATACGGTATTTCCTTGCAAGTGGCAACGTTGACAAACATCGAATTGCAAGTCAATAGGCAATTTACCCGGATTCACAATGGAATAATCAATGTACTTAGAGGTATCTATTTTTTGTGCCGACATGCGTTGTTGCACATGAATACTTCCTGGGCCGTGACATCGTTCGCAACTTACACCTTCGGGTAATGTTTCAAATTTATTTTCCGAGCCTTGAACAAAACCGGGCAAGGTATTGTGACAGCTCATGCACTCTAAACCAATCTTGCGCGAGAAACGTGTATTATAGCCATTCTCGAAGCCTGGAGGAAAGTCCCACTCCCCTTTTTGAGTGTAGAAAGTCATTGGCATTTGATGTAAATAGCCATTGGTATTCATGATGTGAGAATTGGTATGTTGTCCCGAACCTACTATGTAATCTACCTTTTCGACACGTTTATAAACCGTGTCTTTTCCTTCTAATCTAAATTCAAGGATTTTCAAACTATCGTTCTCCCAAAAAGGATGATAATAAAAGTTGAGGAACTTATCGTAGATGACCGTATGTTGGTTGTATTTAGCACTGCTTTTTTGCTTACTTGCATGTTCGAAACTTTTACCCATTCCTGTTTCGAGGAACGAATTGTAAATAGCTTGATGGCAGAGTTTGCATTGTCCCATACCTACGTATCGGGCAGTATCACTATGGTTGAGATAAGTAATTTGATTGGGTGGAAGATTGGTAGGTTGAGAATTGCGACAACTAACAATTGCGAAAACAGCAATTGAAATAAAAAAGAGTACAGAGAATGTGCGAGTGGGGAATTTCACAAACGTTCAGTGGTTATTGATGTAGCAACACGTTTATCTGATTCTCTGCAATAATAACTCGTCATAAAACTTTCCTGCTTCCCGTATCCATTGTTTCTTAATTCCTGTGATTTGAAATCCATGTTTTTGAAATAACAAAACACTAGGTTCGTTGTCAATAGTGATGTTGCAATATAATTGATGTAAATTTAAAGTATCGTGACAATATTCTATCAATAATTCGAGGGCTTCGGAGGCATATCCTTTTCTTCTATCCGACTTATCGGCTATCAACACGCCAATGCCTGCACGCAAATGACTAGGTTCGAAATCGAACAAATCGATACAACCTACAGGTGTGTTTTCTTTATCGCAAATCATCAAACGAAGTTGTTTCACACTGTAAATATCTTGATGTGAGGTGGCGATGTATTGCTCCAATACAAATCTCGAAAATGGAGCTTGCGTATTACTCACTCTCCAATTCTCGGTATCGTTTTCCCATTTGTATAAGTAGTCTATGTCTTCGGGTTCGAGGGCACGAAGGCTGATATTAGTTGATTGAAGTTTCATGATAAATGGATTTGGTTGGTGTGTTTCTTAACTTCGATTTTATTTTTGCCGTGAGATTATATTGAAATTTCTCCTTTAAATACAAATACGGCAGGCCCTTCAAGCCAAACATTGGTAAACGAATTGTCGGGGTGTTTGGTGAATTTCACTTTCAATTGTCCGCCAAGTGTTTTTATATCACATTCGGAAAGGGTGGTGGAAACGCTTCGAAGGGCAGCAACTAAAGCTGCTGCTGTAACACCTGTGCCACAGGAATAAGTCTCTGCTTCTACTCCTCTTTCGTAAGTACGAACAAATAATTCGTTATACTTCTTTTCAATAAAGTTCACATTCACTCCTTCTGCACGAAAACGTTCACTATTGCGTATTTTTTTACCTTCTTCGAACACATTGTAATTTTCTACCTTATTCACAAACGCAACATAATGTGGCGAGCCTGTGTTCAGAAAATATGAATTGGCAGAGCTTTCGATTGAAGGAACATCTTGCATCTTTAAGCTGATGAGGGAAGTGTTTAGCGTAGCTTGATGAGGCCCATCAATAGCATAGAAATTCGAGGACTTCTTGATTAATCCAAGCGACCGAGCAAACTCAACAATGCATCTGCCTCCATTGCCACACATACTACTTTCGTTTCCATCGGAATTGTAATACACCATTTCGAAATCAAAACCTTCTTTGTTTTGCAACAATATCAAGCCATCAGCGCCTATACCAAATCTTCTATCGCAAAGTTTAGCAACAAGTGCATTCGCCTGACGGTTGAATTTCAATTCACGATTATCAATGATTATAAAATCATTTCCTGTGCCTTGATATTTGTAAAAGTTAATTTGCATAAAAAGATTAGAATGGTGGTTGAATTAACTAAACGGTCGTATATCGCTTGTTTACTTCAGCTTACTGATAATGTTCTCGTCAGTAACTCGTTCGTACGATTTGAAATCGCTTGCATATTCCAACTTATAAACCATTGCCATATTTTTCAAGTAGATATTATCCTCCAATTTAAAAACCTTAATGTCATTTTCGGAAGGCATACCATAAAGTATCATCTTGTACTTACTCAATTTGTAGCCTTTGTAGTTGAGTGGTGATTGCCAAAATTCGATGTTGAACAATTGCTTGCCATTTACTTTATCATCTACCACACCGCTTACTCGTTGTAATAACGAATCTTTTGAATTAGTTGTTCTGCTTGCTGTAGGATTTAGATTAATTACTTCGAATGTTTTAGTGGCAACCAATTCATCTTTTCGAACTACTACCTCTTCGGAAGTGTTCATGGTCTTCTCATAAAGGGTATCACTTGTTAAGGAAGCATAAAGCGAATCTTCATTCACATCTAAATCGGTATTGAGTTTGTTGCTTCTTAAACTATCGTTCATGGAGGCAAGCTTAGAACCCGAATTGTTCTTTGAGGTTACCTTTTCATTCTCAGGTGCGGCCTCTTTTTTATCTTCATTGGCATCTGCTATTTTGTGTTCGGAAGTGAAGGTGTGAATGAAGGTTTTGTAGAAGTTTAGTTCTTTAAAGTAATCATCAAGTTTGAGGACAAAGAAACCACCGGCAACAATTAACCCGACCATAATCCCCAAAATAAATCCTTGCGTTTTATCTCTAAACTTCTTCATTCATTAAAGTATGTAACTCTCTTCTTTTCTAATTCGAGTGTAAAGTTAATCAACCTTTGCGTATGAAGGTCAATTAAAGTTTGAAAACTTTTTAACTAAAACCTTTGCAATGTGGAAAACTAAGGTATTAAGAACTCCAAAAACTATAGGTTCTAGGATTTATTGGGCGAAGGGAAAGCTCTTATTTATCTTGCCACTTGGCGCCACGCATGATGATGTACTTCAAAGATATTTCTGCTCCTCCGTTCTTATGCGTTACTTGAGCATAGGTAGAGATATTAATATCGTAACAAAGCGCGATTTTAAAATTGCCAATGTCGTAAATCAATTGAGGAATGAAGGCATCACCAAAGCGGTAATGAGCACCAAGCGCGAGTCCCGATTCGGTAATAAATCCCGTTACCTTAGTTGAATTCTTCATGCGATAACGCAAGGCAACTCCTAAATCAAATTCATTGGATTTGCCCTGAATAAAACAAGCAAAGGTGGGAGCTACTGAAAAGTGCGAACCAGTGACATCGAAGTCGCCATTAAAACTAACTACATACTTGCTATACATTCGTTCGATGGCAGTAAAATATTTTTGTTCGGGTTTATTAATGTGATAGTAGGCGAAACCAATAGCAATTCTTCGTTGTTCGTTTCGGGCCATGGTATTCTTTCCACTGAAATACTCATAATAAATTCCGGCACTGATGTCGGGATAAACGTAGGAAGTGAAAGCAAGAGGTTCGTTGGAATTAATGGTTTGATCAAAGCCTTTACCATCGTATTGCGTGGCCCATTGCAAGGCATTGTAATCGGCTTTAAACTGACCTGCCCCTGCCGAAAGCCCTAGCGACAAAACACTTAATCGAGTGACAGGTAATATACCAGCTATACAAAGGTTTCCTGCTGTTAGTCCTATTTTTGCATCACCGGCTTTGTCATTAAAAAAATTGAGTCCTAAACCAAGATGAGCTCTGTTCTCCTTTTTCCCTTTTAGTATGGGAAAATCAATTGAAGCGGCTTCGGTATTGTAAGCATTGCCCATTGCCATCCATTGATTTTTGTAATTAGCAATGGCTCGTACATAACCATTGTAAACTCCTGTCGAACCTGGGTTGATGAGTTGAGGAGTATCGTCATATTGAGAGAAATGAATATCTTGAGCAAAGCCAGAAACGGCAGATAGCAAGGCAAAAACGATGAGTACTTGTAGTTTTTTTATCATATGCTCTTGTGCTTTGTATTATCTAACCAAAGTAATGTTTCCTTTTGCATCCACTTCATCGCCATTGGCCATTCTACCGGTGAGGTGATAAGCAAAAACACCCGGATTTAAAGGTTTTCCGTTAAAGGTTCCATCCCAACCAATGTTGCGGTCGGTGGTATGAAAGACGGTTTGCCCCCAACGATTGAAGACTTCGAAATCGATGTTTTGAATGCTTCCTAAAATAAATAAAACATCGTTTACATTATCGCCATTAGGCGAAAATGCAGTAGGAACACCAGCAACGGAGCCTCCTATGGGTTCGGTTTCTTTTCTGAAAACAGCAATGATGTCGTCACCAGTGGTAACCATAAAGCTAACCGAATCGCTAATGGAAGAAGGCGAAAGCGAATGATGATTGAGTTCCCAATGGTCGAAGATGTAAGGCGAAGTAGGTGTAGCTTTTAAGTTGGTTTGTATATTTCCATAATACGAACCCGACCAAATATAATTACTAGGTGTAATGGAATTGATACGCACATTGCCTGCTCCGGCAGGTTGAACATCTACGGTGATATTAAATGGTCCGGTAAGGTCGTAACAACTGACCATTCCTTGTGTTATTTGTGTACACCTGCGGGTAATAAAGCTTCTTAGGGTATCTACATTGTTGTGCCACTCCGACATGGAGCCTCCCCATTTGGTGATATGACGTGGCATTTCGGGTTCTATAACAGCTATCATGCTATCGAGTAGGCCGAGGGCATAATCGCAACCGAAGGTTGAATTCAGCAAATCGATGTAACGACTATGATAAAGTTGTTTGAAGGTAGGGTTATTGTTCAGCGAATCGAGAATTAAGGTATGCCCTTGTCCTCCTGGATCTGGCAAAGCTTCGGGTGCACATGGGTCGGCTGAAGGCAATTGCGAAGGAATACCTGTGTAATTGATGTAATGACCAAAACAAGCATCGTTATCCCAAAGTGTATATCTCCATTTATGTTCGCTACCTGATTGTGCTAAGCCACGCCACCAAGCAGTGTTCCAATTTAACCAGTCGGAAGTAACAGCCCAAGAGTTAATCAGGAAATAATCGATAAAGCTTTTTACATTCAACAAACTATCTACATGATTGTAATTGGCCGCCACAGCCATGTTGTTAGAAGCAATGTAATTCTTTAACGTATTCCAATCGGTTTGTGCTTGTGCACCTCCATAAGCACTGATGGTACCTCCCCAAGTACGCAAATATTGCAAACTATCGGTGTTTCCTTGGTGATAATAGTAATCCATAAAATCATTGTCTTGCACTTTCTCGCGAGTGTCGTACACACCCCAGTATTGACCATTGACATAAAGAATGCTTGGTGCCCATGTGCGCTCATCGAGGTGAAGATTGCCTCGTTGTGATAAGGTATGAACGTACGAATCGCGGATATGTGCGCCTCCGGATGAGGCTGGATAATTGTCATTAGCGGCTGCTTTAAAGATGATGTGGGTGAACGATGCTCGAGATTTATTAATAAAAAGTTTATTGTTGAGTGCATAATTATAACCCAACTCATCATCCGAAATAAAATCGATACCTCGCTGATTGTATGCCCACGAATCGTTTCCGTGCTTGTTACTCTCACCATCCGACTCGGCTTTTAGTTGACGAGTTTCATCAAAATACTGTAAAGCCGTTTCGGGATTGCCTTGTACTCCGTTCATCAAAGTCATGATATCATCACCAAAAACAGAAACTACGGGAACAGTGTGAGTGACTCCTATAAAATAAGTATTGCTTCGGACGAAACTTGGTGGCACCAAAGGATTAGAACTAAAGGCTCGAGCACGAACAACAGTGGTGGTGGAAATAGGTATAGGTGTGGAGTAAACAGCAGAAGTGGTGGTGGGTGTGGTACCGTCTAAGGTATAATATATGGTAACTCCTAAGTCGGGAGAAAAGATAGATACGGTTTGTGCTGAGGCGTAAAAGCCGGGAACTACTGTCATGGATGGACGAGTAGCATAATTGGATTTGGCACCGGTGTTGGCTGCTGCGGGTGTAGGTGTGGTGAACAAGGACCAAGTAGCAGCTCCATCGCTAGTGCGACCACGCGAATGATCGGGCATTGTGGGTTTAAGCGTTAGCGAATCGAGGATGGTGCCCGAAGGATTGGACAAAACGATGGCTTCGGGTTTGGTTTGTACCAAGCCAAAATCGGTGTGAATATCAGTGCCTACCACGGTATTAGCACCTGATGCCCAAACCTTGAGATAACCGTTGGCCGCAATGGTAATGCCCGTTGGGAAAGCCCATCGAGTGATATTGTTTATTTTATCGCTGAGGAAATAACCTGTAAGATTGACCGAGGCTGCACTTGTATTGTAGAGCTCTATCCAATCGGGGGTATTACTAAAATTGTCGGTTAAGGTTTTGTTCGAACAACAATATTCGTTTATCAGCACTTGGCTATACCCCCTATGATGATTGGCCAAGAGGAGAATAGTTAAAAAAAGTGCAACATGTAATTTTTGTTTCATGATAAAAACAACTTGGTTAAACTTTCGATAAAGTTACACTAAAATAATGGAGACTTCCAAATTTATTTTGAATTTAACATTTCAGAATTATTTACCGCGAAGGCAGAAAGGCGCTTAATAAGGTAATAGCGAATAGGCAATAGTGAATAGGGCAAGGTAGAAAGAGCAATTTAGAAAGTAGATTTGAGTATTGAGATGTGAGGTATGAGATTTGGGGGTGGGAGAAAAGTGGATTTTTGAAATAGCTTATCGATGGAAATGGGGCTTTTGTTATGAAATAGGAGGCGGTGGGAGGCTGGAGAAAATACTTGGGGAGTAAAAACAAGACCATTGTTCGAAAAATAAGACCATTGTTCGAAAAATATGATCACAGTAAGAGGAAATTGGTTCAGAGTAAGAGGAAATTGGTACATAGGGTCGAAAAATAAGATCATAATAGTAATAAATAAGAACAGAGTAAGAATAAATAAGTACTTATGGTCGAAAAATAAGATCATAGTAGTGATAAATAAGAACAGAGTAAGAAAAAATAAGACCATTGTTCGAAAAATAAGATAAGAGTAAGAGGAAATAGGTTCAGAGTAAGAGGAAATAAGAGACCTCACCCCCGGCCCCACTCCGAAGGAGAGGGGTGAGGGAGAAATAATGAAGAGGGTATCAGGTTTGAGGATGAAAAAAGACTTAAAATGGGAGAAAGTGAGAATAAATAAGAACAAAGTGGTAGTACCTCACCCCCGACCCTTCTCCGAGGAGGGGTGAGGGAGAAATAATGAAGAGTTTAGCAGGTTTGCAGGTGAAAAACACCTACAAAGTCAAAAATATGTTTAATAAGTTGTTATTGTACTATTAGTTTTTTAGAAGAAGTGTTTCCATCGATGTTTAAAGTAATAAAATAGATACCTTTTATTAAGTTAGAAATATTTGCAGTGAAGTTTTGTTCGCCCGCTTCCATTGTTCCGTTTTTCAATTCGAGCAGCTGTTTACCAGCCAAATCGTGAATACTCACAACCACCGCACTTTGTTTTTCTAAATGATAGGTTAAATTAATTTGGCTAGTGGCCGGATTCGGGAACAATGAAAAATTAAAGTTTCCTGCCGAACTCAATTCAGCAATGCCAATGCTTAGTGGCCATTCGTTTATTACTTTATGATTGGTATTGTATTTATCACCTGAGTTGCTTGCATCAGCGTTGACCGCGTTTACCACTCCCCAGAAAGAAACGGTACCTGTACCTGCAGCAGGAGCAGTCCAGTTAAACGTTTTTACATAAGTAGTACCAGCACCTCCTGTGCCAGTGGTTGCTGTAAGTGAACTAGTTTGTTCTACAAGTCCAACGACAAAATTGCCTGCTGAAGGGGCTCTGTAAGCTGTTCCTGTAGGGTAAGGAGCTGTCCAAGTACCTGCATTAATAGGTGTTACAGATGAAACAGAACCTTTAATTGATCCTAACTGAAAACCGAATTTTGGCAAAGAAGTGGTGCTGGTATTTGTTCCTGTTATTTTTACGGTATACATCAATCCGCCTTTGTAGTGGGTCGTTGGAGTACCCATCGAATCTAATTCAATGGCTACTGTTGTTGTTGTCCCAAGTGTGTGACAGCCAGCAGCACAGCCAACAGGATTACCTAAGCCTGTTTCGGCACCAGTACAATCGTAAGAATTAAGCCCAGCTCCACCACTGTAACTGCAAATTATTAATGATCCTGCGCATAATGCAAGTAAGGAAACAAGTTTAGTTTTTTTCATCTGAAATTAGTTTAATTTATTTTTTGTAAATTTACATTGTTTAAGGTCACCAAGGAATATTAGTTTCAGTAATTAGTTAAATCATTATAATTGCGAGACAAATATCGTACAATCGAACAAAATCAGTCTTTTTGTTAATGTCATGCTCTCCTTTATTTACTGTTTATAATAAATTATTCTTTTATTGCATTTGAAACAGGTTTCGCATTTTCTTAAGATGTGCTAGCTCTTTTCCAAAGCATTTAGGGTTTCAAATTTGATTTCTAGGTCAATCTACAGTAATAATTGGTCTATTTACATTAAAATATCGTTATCTATCGTACAATGTCCGAAAGAATCGATTTTTTTTATATGGTTTTTTTGATTCGTTTATGCCAATCGCAACTAAGTTTTCATTATTCTTCAATTGGCTTAGCTAGCTTTAAGGCCTTTGTGTGTTAGTGGTAAAATACATTCTACATTCCATAAACTGATAACTATTATTTCTTAGAACTAGAACAATTGCTTATACTTGCAATCTTATATTGTTCGAAATGCTACACAAAAAAAGTTTAAGTTTACTACTCGTTCTTGCACTTGCTGTGCCTACCATCAAAGCTCAAGAATGGGTAAGTAAAATGCAAGACCCAAGTGTCAACTTTTATGATGTGCAGCAATCGTTCAACAATTATTGGAAAAAAGAAGAACGCAAAGAAAAGTTCAAAACTTTTTTCTCTTTACGCAAACCTACCGAAAAAGAAAACGATGGCTACCTGCTTTACAAACGTTGGGAAGCCTATACCGAGCCTAGAGTTTATCCATCGGGTGATAGAAGCTTGATGCAAGAAGGCAATGAGGTGATGCGCGATTTGATGACAAGCCCCATGGCCAAAAGCAATAGACAAGCAGCAGGTAATTGGCAACCTTTGGGAGCCTTTGCAGTGCCCGACAACGGAGGAGGTGCTGGTCGACTGAACTGTGTGCGTTTTCATCCTACCAATCACAACATTATTTATGTAGGCGCACCTTCAGGGGGTTTCTGGAAAACAACTAATAATGGAGTTACATGGACTACTTCTACCGATTTGCTGCCGACTTTAGGAGTGAGCGATATAGCGGTTGACCCTGTAAATACCAATGTTGTTTACATAGCTACAGGGGATGCCGATGCTAGCGATTCGTACGGAGTAGGTGTGCTTAAATCGACCGATGGAGGACAAACCTGGAACATAACGGGATTGAGCTCGGCTCCTATACAGATGCGAAAAGTAAATAGAGTATTGGTGAACCCCACCAACCACAACATTGTGATAGCAGGCGCTACCAATGGAATATTTAAATCAATAGATGCAGGTATTACTTGGACACGGGTGTCGCAAGTTAGCAGTGTTCGCGACCTTGAATTTAATCCCAGCAACTCCAACATAGTGTATGCAGCAGCTGGTATAAGCATCCTTCGTTCTACCGATGCAGCAAGTTCATTTGTTGCCATTGCAGCAGGGGTGCCAACCGCATCAGCTGTCGAACGAGTAGCTTTGGCTGTAACACCTGCCAATCCTGCACTTGTGTATGCAGTTTATTCTAAATCATCAACCAGTGGTTTCTATGGTTTGTATCGTTCGACCGATTCGGGACTTACGTTCACACAAATGTCGAACACACCTAATTTGATAGGGTACGATTGGGATGGACAAGATACGGGAGGAGCAGGATGGTATACTCTTTCTATAGCTGCATCACCTTTTAATGCAAATGAAATTGTAGTTGGAGGAGTAAACATTTGGCAATCGCAAGATGCAGGTGTAAGTTGGAACATTCTTTCCCATTGGTGGGGCGACCACAATTTGCCTTATGTACATGCCGATATTCATGATTTGATTTATGGTTACGATGGTACCATTTATGCAGGATGCGATGGAGGAATATTTAAATCGAGTGATGATGGAGCAAGTTGGGTCGACAATAGCGATGGCATGCAAATAGGCGAAATGTATTGCCTAGGCACTTCGGCCACCGACCCGGGCAAAGTGGTTCAAGGATGGCAAGATAATGGATGTAGCATGTATGATAGCGGAACCTGGACACGCATTTTGGGTGGAGATGGCATGGAATGTTTTATAGATTGGAGCGACCCAAATTATGTTTATGCAGAGTTTCAGAATGGAGCCATAAGAGCATCTACCGATGGGGGAGCTAATTTTAATGACATTTCGAGTGGCATCACCGAGTCGGGCTCTTGGGTTACACCTTGGTGTCAAGACCCAATCGATCCTCAAACCATTTATGCGGCTTATTCCAATGTTTGGAAATCGACCGATAGAGGAAACACATGGAATACTATTTCTTCGTTCGGTTCGTCAGGACTGACTAGTTTGGCAGTTGCCAAATCGAACCATAATTACATTTATACTTCTGTTGGCAATGTGATACATAAAACCAATAATGGAGGAACTACATGGACACAATTCTCGATACCGGGCAATAATGGTGCTATTTCTTATTTGGCAGTTTCCACCACCAATCCAAATATCGTTTGGGCAACTGTATCGGGTTATAATTTAGGATGCAAGGTTTATAAATCGACAGATGGTGGCACTACTTGGACCAATCTATCATTGAACTTGCCCAATATTCCCATCAATTGTGTGGTCAACCAAACCGGCACAGCTGATGGAGTATATATAGGTACGGAATTGGGTTGTTACTACATCGATAATACACGCACTTCATGGATGCCATTTTCGAACGGTTTGCCAAATGTGGTAGTTGACGAATTGGAAATACAATACAGCAGCAACAATTTATGTGCTGCGACTTTCGGACGAGGTTTATGGGAAACCAATATTTTCAATCCTACAAGCAACACACCTTACGTCAATTTTACAGCCGATACCGTGAGTGGTTGTCCAGGGTTTACTGCTCATTTCTACGATAGCACTCTTCATGCTCCAACCTCATGGCATTGGCGATTCCCCGGAGGAACACCAGCTACTTCCACACTTCAAAATCCGGTGGTAACTTATAATACACCCGGAATGTATCACAATGTAACCCTAGTAGCAACTAATTCTATGGGCACCGATTCTGTTACTAAATTATCTTATATTGCTGTAAGTCCGAATGTGCAACCCATCATTACATTTGCTGGCAATGATACCATTTGTACTGGGCAGCATGTCACACTTGTTTCAAGCTTCGCCAACACGTTTTTATGGTCTCCTGGTTCACAAGCCAACCAACAATTGATAGTGACCCATACAGGTGTGTATTCGGTTACTACAACGGATATTTTCAATTGTACTGGCATATCGGCACCTGTTAATATTGTGGTGCTCCAGTCTCCACCAACACCCACTATCACCCTTGTTGGCGATACTTTGTTTTCGAGTTCACCAACCAATAATCAATGGTATGTGAATGGTAACCTTTCGTTGGGCGATACGAATCATTATCTTATAATCACAGAAGCAGGAAACACTTATAAAGTTGTGGTTTACGATAGCTTAGGATTTTGTTTCACATCATCATCCAATTTTGTTGGTATCACTGAACTTACCAACATTGGCATCGATTTTTCGTTGTTTCCTAACCCAGCAAATGGTTCAAGTGTATTGATATTGCAAAGCACAACCTTGGATGATGTTTCGGTAGAAATAACCGATGTGGTAAGTAAAACGATGTATCGTAAGGTATATCCACAGTTTATTGGAAGGGTAGAAACAAACATCGACTTAACTGGTATGGCCAAGGGAATCTACTTTCTCTCGATTCGAAATTCGAAAGGAAAAGCTACAAAAAAATTAATGGTGAATTAATAAATCACACCCCACAAAATTCATTAATTTTCTTTTTACTTCATGTGCAACTAACTTGGTATTATCAAAAGTGACCTAGTTGAACTGATTTTTTGTGTAGTTATAAATAATCTAAACATTGTCGGTGGTTCATCTTTACTTATACTTAAGCAAATAACAAAAAAACAGTGGGGAAAAAGAACTTATTTACCTAAACTATTTTAAATTGTTTGTTATAATTAATTGAATATGAATAATAGATTCTAAAAAAAGAAACCTGTGTTGTCGAATCTTTTAACAAAAAAATGAAAAGTCTGTTGTAACCAAACGGTGTTAACAACGTATAAGTTAACAATTGCTTTAGATTAAAAAAAATAAATATCCTATTATTGATTAATTTTGCAAAAGAAAACAACTCAAATCGAATATCAACTCTAACACAAAAACAAATGAAAAAGCTTTACCTAATTATCGCTGCTGTGCTTTTCGGAACGTTATCAACGTTAGCTAGCTACACCATTACTAAATTTCCTACGACTACTTTTTGTAACAGTTATCCAACGGCCTACGTTACTGGAAACTTTTCTATAAACGAAGGTAGTTTCAATTCAACAAATGGTTTTACCAGAGCGCAAACCGCGCGAACGTTGGTATTTACATTCAATAACGCAAATTATCAATTCAATCCGGGAGTAGGGACAGTTACAGTAACTAACTCGGGACTTACGGTTAATTCATACACTATAACGGCCACCACGATAACTGTTAACCTAACCAGTGCTGCCACCAATACGTTTGCCAACGTGCTTAATTTTAATGGCATTCAGGTTCGTGCTAATGCTACAGGTACAGGTTATATCCGTAGAAGTGGGGGAACATTCAGGATAGACAACCGAACCACTCGACCAAATACAACTACTTCGCTTGGCGATTTTTCGTCAAGCGTTCCTTTGGCATATTCGTCAAGTACGTCCACACAAGCGGTTACCACTTCTGTCTTTTCAGGAACAACTAATAATCAAATTTTGCGGACACAAATTGTAGTTACTGGAACATGTACACCTATTTCAGTTTCTGGTTTTAATTTTAATACCACTGGTTCTACTGCCCCTTCGACAGACATTACCAACGCAAAATTGTATTATACAGGAACATCAGGAACATTCGCCACTACTACATTATTTGGAACTGTAGCCAATCCAAACGGAGCATTTACCATCAATGGTAGTCAAACCTTTTCCACCGCGGGCACATATAATTTTTGGTTGACTTATGACATCAAGCCTAACGGTGTCTCGGTACCAGGCGATTTGGTAGATGCCCAATTTCTTTCTTCAGTAGTTTCGGGTAATACCAATGTGCCAACCGTCACCAATCCTGCTGGGTCTCGGACCATTAGCGCTAATTCGTTTTACTCGATAGCTGGTGGCAACTGGAGCAGTACAACCATTTGGAGTAGAACACAAGGAGGAGCACCGTGTACATGCGCTCCTACAGGTGGTACAGGTGATGTGTATGTAAACAATGCTGTATCGCTTGATAATAGTTATACTGTGAACAACGTCACTATTGAGTCAGGAGGAAATTTGTCGAATGCATCTACCAGAGCACTCACTACCCTTGGAGATTTAAACACTACAGGAAATGGAGTGTTTGCGGCTACAACAGCATGGGCAGTGAATAATATTATCACAACAGGAACTGGAGCTTCAACTTCATCTGCCACGTTAGCTTTAACTGGGAATTTAAGTGTTGGTGCAGGAACGATGCTCACCATGATAGGTGGAGTAGGATTAACTGTTAATGGAAACATCAATGTTGATGGAACATTGGCCTTAGGTACTTCTAATGTTACCAATTCAAATGCTGCAGGTATTACATTAAGTGGAACTGGAAGTATAACAGGTTCGGGGGCAATAACACTTGGCGCAAATAAAGATATACCTGCAAGTTCTAATTTAACAATTGCTCCAAGCATTAACATTGCGAGCAACATTACCATTACAAATAATGGAATTGTGAGTATGCAGAATAGCATAACAGGCGGTAATTCTAATTCGAAATGGATAAATGCTGCCAATTCTATACTTAATATGGCTGGAACTACATCTGCTTTATTAGCTACGGGTACAGTAGATGCAACTGCTGTTCCTAACACGATTAATTTTTCTGGCTCTGGAGCGCAAACAATAACCACTCCATTGAATTCCTCCTATTACCATTTAACTCTTAATAGCTCTGCTTCTTCTAGCAAATCATTAAGTGGAGCCATCATCGTAAATGGCGATTTAACCATTTCGTCAAGCGCACAATTGAATGCAGCATCGGCAGCTAATACTATCGATATTTATGGAAATTGGATTAATAACAGTACTAACGCTACACCATTCAATCCTAGTACTAGCACGGTTTTCTTTAAAGGCACCAGTGATTCGTTATTAGGGAATGGTGTCAACAATTTCAATGATGTTGATATTTTTGCAAATGGTTTATTGATAGCAAATAGTGCAACCGGGAAATTGATTGTAAACGGAAACTGGATAAATGACGGAGATTTTCTTCACAATGGTTCGGATGTAACATTTAATGGAACATCAACAATTAGTGGACTTTCCATCACTTCATTCAACACTATGAATGTAAATGCTACCAAAACCTTAACCTTACATGCTACCGAGACTGATTTAGATGGTAACATAACCTGTTCAGGTATTTTAAATCACAACAATGGTTTAGTAGTTTTCAACGGAAATGGAAATACTCAGAACATCAATGGTGGTGCTTCGGGTTTAACGTTTTACCAATTAACACTCGACAATGCTGGTGGTTCATTAGTTTTAGGACGACCTGTCACCATAAATAATGCGTTGACCTTAACGAGTGGTACTTTAACATTAAGTTCAGCATTAACCATGGCGAATGCATCCACCATCTTCCGCGATTTAGGAACACTATCTGCAGCACCTACTTTCGGTACTTCAGTTGATTTGAATTATGTGGGTACCACTAACGTGACAACAGGTTTCGAAGTCCCTTCAACTGCAACTGTGCTTGGTAACCTAGTTATCAATAAATCAGGAGGCATTACACTTGGTGCAAATGCAACGGTGAACAACAATGTTACCTTCACTTCGGGATTGATAACAACAGGAGCCAACAAACTTACACTTACAAATGTGGCAACGGTAACTGGAGCAGGAGCTGGTAAATATGTATTCGGAAATTTAGAAAAAGGAATTGCTGCTTCAACAGCTTTAAAAACTTTTGAAGTAGGAGATGCTAGCAGTTACACTCCTATTGATTTAACATTTGGAGGTGCAGCAACCAATGGAATTGGGAAAATTACAGCAAGCTCAACTGCAGGCGATCATCCTCAAATAGCTAATTCAGGAATCAATGTGAATAAAAGCGTCAATCGTTTTTGGACACTTACAAATAATGGTGTTACTTTTGGAAGTTATACAGGTAAGTTCACATTTGTTGCTGGCGATATTGATGCTGGTTCAAACACAGCTGCATTCACTGTTGCTCGTTACAGTGGTTCTGCTTGGTTTACCACCAGTAATGGTGCGCGTGCTGCATTATCTACACAATTCATAGGTGGTAATGCTTCCTCATTTGGCGATTTTCAAGTTGGAGAAGTAGGAGTTCCTCCTTCGGTTACTTGCCCATCCAATATTGTTCAAGGAAACGATGCTGGGCTATGTACAGCTGTAGTTAATTATACAGCCACAATTGCAGGTTCTCCAGCCCCTACCACCACCTACGTGTTAACCGGAGCAACCTTAGGTTCAGGAAGTGGTACAGCTACAGGTTTAGTTTTCAACAAAGGTGTTACTACTGTTCAATTAACCGTATCCAATGTCGTGGGCTCTAATACTTGTTCTTTCGCCATAACCGTGAACGATACAGAATCTCCAGTTGCGCCTATCTTAGCAAATTTATTAGGTGAATGTTCGGCAACAGCAGTAGCACCAACTACTACTGATAATTGTGCAGGAACAATAACAGGAAGCACTACCGATCCTTTGATTTATTCAACTCAAGGAACACATATAATTCATTGGACATTTGATGATAACAATGGAAATGCAATTACTGTGAATCAAAATGTAATTATTGATGATGTTACACCACCAGTTACACCAACATTAGCTGATATAACAGGAGAATGTTCGGCAACAGCAGTAGCACCAACTACAACCGATAATTGTGCAGGAACCATAACAGGAAGCACTACCGACCCTTTGATTTATTCAACCCAAGGAACACATATTATTCATTGGACATTTGATGATAACAATGGAAATGCAATTACTATGAATCAAAATGTAATTATTGATGATGTTACACCACCAGTTACACCAACATTAGCTGATATAACAGGAGAATGTTCAGCAACCGCAATAGCACCAACTACTACTGACAATTGCGCAGGAACCATAACAGGAAGCACCACTGATCCTTTGATTTATTCAACTCAAGGAACACATATAATTCATTGGACATTTGATGATAACAATGGAAATGCAATTACTGTGAATCAAAATGTAATTATTGATGATGTTACACCACCAGTTACACCAA
>Ga0194047_10000377_pt1 | contig 30362 bp, 25 predicted proteins | sample JunL225m_MetaG_2_FD_160070 | JGI IMG/M metagenome (GOLD analysis project Ga0194047, IMG submission 160070) | Anoxic zone freshwater microbial communities from boreal shield lake in IISD Experimental Lakes Area, Ontario, Canada - Jun2016-L221-5m | ecosystem: Environmental > Aquatic > Freshwater... | reverse complement strand
ACCACCACCGCCGCTGCCACTACTGCCGCTGCCACTACTGCTGCCGTTGCAAGCAGTGGGCATCCCGGCATTTATCGCGAAGTTTGGTTTGGTCCCGACCCGGCAACCCTTGACCCGCAAGCCAGCCAACCTCAGGGCAACACCACCAAATACTTGTACAGTAACTTGTACATTGGCTTGACCGATTATGACGAAAAAGGCTCCGTCATACCCGGTATCGCCAAAGAATGGAAAGCCAGCGCGGATAGCAAAGTTTGGACATTCACCCTGAATCCTGCTGCTAAATTTTCCAGCGGGAAGCAAGTAACTGCCGCAGATGTAGCTTATACCTACGAACGCGCCGTTGACCCCAAAATCAAGAACCCGATTGCTATCGGAATTGTAGGCGATATTGTAGGCGCAACCGACAAGTTTGCAGGGAAAGCCGACAAAATCAGCGGCATCAAAGTAGTTGATGATGCTACCATCGAACTCACTTTGGCAAACCCTACCCCCTTCTTGACCAGCAAACTGGCATTTACCAATGCCTACATTCTGGACAAAACTATTGTTGACAGTGGTGACAAATGGTGGGAAACCAAGAGCGCTGGCGCTGGTCCCTTCCAACTGGCAGAATGGCAGCACGGGCAGCAAATCGCCCTGACTCCCAACCCGAACTGGTTTGGTAGCAAGGTTAAGCTAACCCGTATCGAATACCCGATGGTTGGCGCTGATAATACCAACCGCCTGAGTGTGTTCGAGAGCGGCAAAACTGATGGTCATTGGTCACTTCTTACCGATGAAGCTAATCGGCTGAAAAAAGACACCGGCGAAATGGGCAAAATGTTCAAGCAGTGGGATATCGGCATGGGCTACACCATGTACTTTGGCATGAGCGCCAACGCCTATGAACCCTTCAAAGATGCCAAAGTTCGCCAAGCCGTCACTATGGCGCTGGATTCCCAAGCCATCAACGATACTCCTTTGAACAGCGCGGGCTTCACCGCTACCGGCATTGTGCCTAGTGGTATTCCCGGTTATGTCCCCGGACAAATGAAACTCAAGTATGACCCAACCGCAGCCAAGAAGTTGTTGGCTGATGCCGGTTTTGCTGAGGGTAGCAAGATGCCTAAACTTGTAATTTCACAAGTCGGCTCCGGTCCTGACGTTGCTGGTACTACCCAGTTCATTCAATCAGCCCTGCAAACCAACTTGGGCATGACCGTCGAAATCTCCGTGACCGATCAGCAAAGCATGATTGCCCAGCAGATGCAAGGCAAGGTAGCTGCTTGGGTCTCCATGCTGATTACCGCTTACCCAGATCAGTATGCTGTGCTATCTCAGTTCTTCAGCAAAAACCCGCAGAATACCTTCGGCTACAATAACCCTGAATACGATGGAATGCTCATGGGTTCCTTAGCGATTCAGGATAACACCGCTCGTAACGCAGTTTACAATAAGCTTGAAGCTAAATTGCTTGACGAAGCAGTAGTTATGCCGCTAATGTGGGGCAAGTTCTACACTTTGCAACGCCCTTACGTTTCCGGTTTCCGCGTCAACGTATTAGGCATCATGCCTTACACCAACCTTGAAGTGAAGTAACTAACCGAACAGGGGCGCAGATATGTGCGTCCCTATTTAGAGTTTTGTTTCAGGCAAGGGGCTTATGTCCCTTGTTTTTATTTGCCACGTTTGGGGCTATAAAATAAAAAGAGGCGAGACTTGCGCCCCGCCCCGTAATTTCAATAATTGCGCTGCTATTTCACAGGTAGCTTGATTTGAGCCGGAACTCCCACGGCGATTGCGCCTGCCGGAACATCTTTAATTACTACCGCATTTGCGCCGATTTGAGCATTATCCCCAATTCGTATTCCACCAAGTATTCGTGCGCCCGCTCCGATAAAAACATTATCGCCGATTAGGGGAAATTCGGGGGTGTTGCGCATGCCAATGGTGATGCTGTTTGCCAGCGTTACATTTGCCCCTATCTGACGCGCCATTATTACAACCCCTACCGGATGTGGCACATATAGACCGGGTCCGATTTCCACAGAGGATGGCACATCGAAGCCATGCAAGGTTATGTTCATCATACTGATTATGCCCGGAATTATACGAACACGCCTTCTTTTAAGAGCATAGCCAACCCGGTGTAAAAGAGTGGCGCGTAAACCCGCATAGTTCCAAATCAATTTGGCTATATCAAGCCGGGTGATTCGGTCTTCAGCAAATTTCCGGCGCAGCCAGATTTTCTCCCACGCCCGGATGTCGCCCCTTGCAAAGTCGCGGAAGGATAATCGGCTATAATCTTTGGACTTTTGCCCCATTTTTAGCATATCAACTTCGGGTAACGTGATTGACATCCTGAACCTCTATTTTGGCTCGCTCGGTTCTTACCCATTCACTAGGCAAACGGCGAGTAACCAGTATAACATATACCCATAATTTCCAAGCAATATAGAAAGGAGCGCGAGCCAACGCAAGGTAGGCGCGAGCGGGTACTTTGGCGACCATTAGACCACCCAGCACGAATATTATTATACCAAACAAGCTCAAGTCAAATAATACAAGCGTCCAACCGAGCCATGCGCCTCCTACAATCAGCCATGCCAGCATGTTCAATACGCTACTTAAAACTAGCAGGGCTACCAGTAATCCCAAGGGGGGGATTATCAAATCCATTGCTCGGTCAAAAGCGGCAACATTGCGTTTTAACAGGGCGGTTTTTAGCAATCCGGGAATATCTTTGCGAGCTTGCGCCCCACGCCCACCTTCCCACCGCAAACGTTGGCTTAATGCTTGTTTGCTGCTGGAGGCAGCTTGACCGTACAATTTTGCTTCCGGCACATATTCAACTTTCATGCCTGCTTGAACCAACCGGCTGGTATATTCTATATCTTCAACCAGTGAGTAGGCATTCCACGGCAACCTTTCCAACGTTTCGCGGGCTATGAGCATGCCATTTCCTTTTAGCCCATCGCTTAATTTCAGAACGGCGCGTCCGAGCGGGCGCACATGGTTGAACAGGGCGAAAGCTACATAGGTCAGGCTGGTGCGCCATGTTTCATGAGGGTCAAGCACATCATAGCGTCCCTGCATCACAGACACACCTCTGTTATAAGCAGCGGCGGCTTCAATCATAAACTCGGCATGCGGCACAGTATCTGCATCAAATATTACCGCTGCTTCATAATCGGGGAAATCTTGCGGCAATTTCTCAAAAGCCCAACGCAATGCATGCCCCTTGCCGCGATTCTCGGTGTCAAACCGCTCATACACCTCGACTCCGGCTTCACTGGCTAAATCGGCGGTATTATCGGTACAATTATCGGCAATAACCACAACACGCGGTTTTACTTTACCGGCGCGGTCAAGGCTAAGCAAATTAAAATGCTGTAAGGTAGCCGGAAGGGTTAATGCTTCATCGTGAGCAGGAATCAGGATAACGAGATTGGGATACTTACCGGAACGCTCCAGTTCAAGAAGGCTGCGCTTCTGGACGTTGGGCTTGCGGTAAAATGCGCCTGCTATTACCAGCATTATCAGATATACCACCATAGGAAGCAACAACCCTAATAGAACGGTCATTATCAACCCAAACACGATTTCGAGCATTCACGGCTCCTTTATACAGGGAATTTATTAGTTCACAAGTGCTGTATTTTTAACAAAATATGAGGCAAACTCGGCTACCCTAACCGAGCTTGCCTCCCGCTAACAAAACCTAATTTGCCAGCCAAGTTAAGGGGGTTTTTAATGCCACCGCTCCGATAAATTTCGGAACAAATATGGCACGTTTCCAGCGGTTTTTCTGGGTGAAAATTCGGTAAGCCCATTCCATACCCAAGCGCTTGAGTGCTTCCGGGGGAGTAGCTACGATACCTGCAATGTAATCAAAGGTGCCGCCTATGCCAATACCAACGGCAGCACCGGTTGCGTTCAGGTTACGTTCAATCCAGTAATCCTGCTTGAGCATGCCATAGGCTACTAATACTACATCCGCGCCACTCTGTCGGATTTTTTCAACGCTTTCAGCGTCTCCTTCAGGACCGGAAAACCCGCTAAAAGTACCGACTATTTCTACGCCCGGATACGTTTTTTGCATTTTGCTAGAAGCTTCTTCGGCAATGCCGGGGGCAGCACCCAGCAAAAACAGGCGCATATGACCTTTTCCGCTATTGTGTAATTCCGCGGAATGTTGCGCCAATGCATGAGTCAAGGCTACTCCGGTAACGCGACCCCGCAAAGGGCGGCGCATAATCTTACCGGCGTAAATCAAGCCAACGCCATCCGGTGTGATAAGCCCAGCTTTATTTATCAGATTTAGGAATTGCGCGTTACGTCGCGCCAATGTAACGTATTCAGGATTTAAGGTTACGACTTGCTGTGCTACAAAATTAGAATTTATTTGTTTGTTGCGAACCCATTCTGCAATAATGCTAACAGCTTCGCCCATTACTATATCATCAACACTTGCGCCCAGAATTTCGACTCGCCGAGGTTTATTAATTGTTTCTACAGTCATTGCTAACTGCTCCTATCGAAAGTTAAGTACGCTCATCGCACTAAGGTCTTTTAGATGCTCCACATACTTATATTCTAGGATTATGGTCTGACAAGAGGTTTACTATACGCGGTAAGTTGATTAGAGTTTGTTCATATTAGCTTTAACTGGAGGATTGGTCAATAGCTATTCGAATTGATTTGTGCCAAAAATAAAAATCTCTCTCTTAACCAAAACAGGACAAGAGAGAGTAACAAGTTCGCAAACCTAGCCTTGAGCGTGCAACTTGCGTTTGAATATTTGGCGGGGCATAGACAGAGCCATACGTATATAGGAAAGCGGTATCAAACCTATAATTATCCCTACCAACCCATATACTACAATGCCTACCCCAATCGGTATCAGGAAAAACAGTTCGCGTACAGGCCAAAGTACCAACGCCATTACCCCGGTAGTGATTATAGTTCTGAGCAATACCATCAAGGACGAACGATTCAACGTGCCTTTAGAGAGCAGCGTTAAACCAATAGAGGTAGTTACCATTTCGCTGATGAGCAAGGTAATCCCTGCGCCTATTGCACCATTGTTCCAGATATTCTGGGTAAGGGTAATCAAAACAAGGTTTATAACAAAATTGACACATGCTGCCACAATATTAATCTTAGCCCAAAGTCCCTGTCGATCCTGTGCAATCAGAGATTGTGCTATTCCAATTAACAGATAAGTAGGGATGATACACCAAGCCAGCGTAATTAACACCAGCACAGAAGGTTCAAAGGCTTTGCCGTAAAGCAAGCTGATAATTGGCGCTGCCAGCACAGTAGTACCTGTTGCTATGGGGAAACTTATCGCAATAAATAAATTCAGGGTGTTGCGAGTCATTTGTACCTGATTAGAGGGATCCTCCTTTGCCATACGGCAGAGCGCCGGAAGAATAGCGTTACCAATAATCATCGGTACAAACATGAGGGTGCCGAACAAGCGAGTAGGCACATTGTAGTAACCAAGCACTGTCTCGTTAGTCATTACTGACAGCATTAGAGCATCGAGATACAGATAAATTTGCAAGGTTAGATCCATTACAAAGAACGCCATACCCCCTTTTACAACCTCTTTGATGGTTTCCCGCCTCGGCTTTAAATTTAAGTTGCTAACTTGTGAGAACCACCAATAGTTTAACAGGGCTGACGGAATTGTAATTATCAGAGCTGCCGATGCTACTGCTACTGCTCCAAAACCCATCACCACAAAGAAAATGCACAAACTGGTGTAAACCCCTTTAGAAAATAGCGAGTCGTAAAGGCTGTATTGCATTTTCTCAAAGCCCTGCATCGCAGTTTGCAACGGTCCAATTGAGAGATTAATGACATTGGCAATAGCAATAATCAATAAAATTGTTTTAAGGTCACTATTGGTTACAAATAAATTAACAGCCAGTAATACGCCAGACCAAATGAGTACACCTAGTAACACATTTATAAGAACAGCCGCCCCAACCAATTTATGCGCTTTTTCAGGATTGCGGGCTATTTCCTTTAACAGAAACTTGCCGTTACCAAGCGATGCTACTACCGTAACTAGCGATGAAATAGACCACCCAACCGCAAGCAGACCCAAACCCTCCGGACCCAAAAAGCGTGGCACAAAGATAGTGTAGGCGATGGTCATTGACCAAGTTATACCTTGACTGGAGCCGAGTAGAAGTATATTTTTGAAAATTTTATTTTTCATTTAGTAGCACACCCTTTTTTTGTTTGGTGCGGTTAAATAGGAATAACTTACGCCCACCAAACTTATGCACCTCCGGCAAAACTTTCTGATAATGTAGGTTAATAACTGCTAAAAAGATGCCCATCAGAGAAGTCAGCCGATAGCCGCTCAGCGCAATATCCACATAGGCATATACTAAAATCACCACAAGGCTGAGACCTGCAAAAAGGGTAAATCCTAATTCTGGACCGGCACGGGAATATTTAATAACCTGTGCCAATTGAAAGAAACCGATACATTGTAGTAACCAGAATAGCGCAAAACCTACAATACCTACTTTTAACCAAATCCATAGAATATTTATATGTGGGGTATATAGCTGGAATACAAAGCCGTCAAGGCTTATAAGCTCTACAGGCGTATAGAACTGTTGCCCGAAGCCAACCCCGAATATACGGTTTTGCATAATGGTGTAATGCACATCATATTTTTCGACCAAGCGATATAGGTCGGAACTGGCATCGCGAGCGGAAGCTTGCCCGGAAAGTTGCGAGCGAATTGCGCGTGCTGGCATACCTAAAGGACTACTCTGGTTGCTCCAGAAAATCGCCATGTAGGGTGCGCCAATGAGAACTGTAATTACTAACGTTATCCAAAAAGCTTTGCGCTTGCGGATAAACAGAATAACCAAATAAACTCCGTAAGCCACTACCAGACTGACAAAAGCAGCACGCCTTCCTGAAATCATCATGCTAAAGATGGAGGGAAATAGCAAAAGATAGTTGAAGAATTTATGCCATTTCCACGTGCCAAAACTTATCTGACTGAGCAAATACATTGTAAGCATTGCGAAGAAAAGCGCGGTGTCATGGTTAGAACCATTAAGCGAATCCACGCCAGTAGTATCAAACCTTATAATCGAGTAACGTACAATTGAGATTATGATTAAGCCTAGTACACCAAGCATAAAGACCCAGCTTACATGCTTCAAGCGTTTGAAATCTTGCAGAAAAAAAGTCCCCATAAAGTACATCAAAATGGCATAGACTAAGCCCCGCACTTCAATGACAGCGGTGTTGAAATCCCCGCCGCGCCGCCAGCCCCAGAAAAAACCAAAAGCAATAGTTAAGGCGAAACCTATCCAGAGCTTGTTGGAAGCAGTTTTAATCCAGAATCTATCCCCATTAGCCCGCGCCTTACTCCAACCTGAGATAATTGTGGCTAACATCAGGATTTCGAGGGGCGTAAATTTTAAGGGGAAGCCTCGAATTTTAATCATCATCTGGAATGTAATCATGGAAATCGGGTCGCCGGTAGTGAACATCTCGCAGAAAGTTACGACAAATATAATCAGGCAGAAACCGACAAAAGGTCTGGCTAATACTATGCCGATCACCACAATACAGGCAATCAAGGTTATGGGGAGTAGTAGCAAAGAATCAGTTGACATTTTAAAGCGCCCTGCGCAAAAACATATAAGCGAGTATTCCGAGTATTACCATAACAGTCAAAATGATGAGTACACGCCTGTCTAACCGCTCGTAGAAATAGCCGACTACCAGCGAACCAAAAATAAGAAATAATACTACTTGCAAAATAACACCCCCTTGGAAAATTTAGAGTTGAGAGCTACGAGCTAAATGTAGTTAACTTGTAGCGCAACATCCGGCTAAACACCTAGGAGATTTTTAAGCAAACGTGGCATATTCTGTGTGGTTTTGTTAAGAATTACGCCCGCCTGCTTTTCGATTGGGATAGTTGCTAACGAACTTTGAATCAAGCCTTTCGGAGTGCTTCCGGCTAACGCGACCAGCAATATCCGGTCAATGAAACCGGAAAGGCGTGCTGCCTGTGCAGTTTGCTCGATTGGTGGCATATCCACGATAATGGCGGCATATTCCTGACGTAAATAGCTGAACAATTTAGCCAAACGTTCACTACGTAAGGTTTTTAAATCTTGCCCCAAACAATCTCCAGCAGGTATAATCCACAGGTCTGCCAGCGCGGTTAAGCGTGCCACCGATTCGAGCGGTATCTCACCTCTCAGATATTCGCTCAACCCGACATTTTCAATACCCAATTCCTCTGCCAAGTTAGGTCGTGAAAGGTCACCCTCTAACAGCACTATCGGTTGCGGAATGCTTTGCGCTATAGCAGAAGCTAACCCTACAGAGGTTGTAGTGCGCCCTTCGCCGCGTACAGAACTGGTGATTCCGACTACCAGCGGGTCTCCGACCTCAGGAGTAGCCCTGAATTCCTGCTGGATGCGATGGTAAAATTCTTCATTTAGCTGTGTCTCGCGTTTACCATTACCGAAAAGGGCAAACTTATTAGCATCCGTTGTTTTTTTCGGTTTTAGAGAGCCGGTTTTTACAACCAAATTGCTTTTAGTAGTTCCATTTTGTACAGGCTCAATAGAGAGTTGAACCCCTGTTTTGGAAGCTTCGCCTACTTGGGTTGGCTGATTGTCGTTAACTTTGCCCAGCATTAGTTTGCCCCTCCCTTGTTATCAAGGTTCCTATCGTCCTGCGCCCATTTCAAATGGGACAACATCCGTTGCTTAACATCAGGAGATTGAATTATCTGTCCGCCTCGTAGCTTGCGTGGCTTGGTAGTTTTAAGGCTAGGTAGTTCAAAGGTTTTTACGTTTTCAAACAACGCCGCCGCATGCGACCTCATCCGAACAGTATTGTCAGTCCAAGTCAAGGCTACAATCGCCAGTACAGAGAGGACTGCGCCAACTAGGAAACCACCCATACCAAAAATCAAAAAGGTTAACTTGTTATTGGTATTAGCTTCATAGGTTTCAGGCTGATCAACCACCCGTAAGGTAATATCTTTGCCATCAAGGGCTGCATTGTACATATCTTCGGTAGAAGACAACCGATTAACCAAGCTATTATAATTGCTATTAGCGGTGTCACGCTTCTGAAGTAGCACTTGGCATTGCAAATCTTCTTCTGACAGCACACGATCTTGGGAAAGTGCGGATGTAGTGCAAGGATAACGAGAAAGCATATCCTTCAAGTTGCTTTCCGAGCTATCTTTGGTACGTTGAGCGGCATCAATTTGGCTTTTCAGGAGAGAAATGGTACTCTGACCAGTACGCTTGATTTCTTCACGTTGCTCATACAAGAAACGCTCCACTATCGAACGAGTAATATCATAGCTGCGATCCGGTGCATTGTAGTTGTATTGAATAGAGAACGAATTATAACCGTTAATCTTAATGTTATAATTGTCCATAATATCTTTTATCAGGTCGCCTTCCTTGACGGTATCTCCCAGATAAACTTGATAGGGTGTACCTTTGATTACATCCCTAACGAATGTACGCAACTTCATATATTCAGAAAGCACGTTAGCCTTCCGGTTAGCTGGTGAGTCATAGTTACTACCATCACTGGATGAACGCTGTAACTGAGAGTCCAAAAATGAAGATTGTTCTACCCAGATTGTAGAGCTAGTAGTGTATTTAGGCTTTATTGTGAAACTGAAACCTACCAATAATCCAGCCATTAACAGAGAAATGTACAAATAAATAGGCCAGTGCCTGAAAAATGTGTTGATGTATCGCGGTAGAGACATCCTTTTTCTTTCCTTCTTGTTACGCTATGAGGATAGTCTTTATGTGCCGATATTTTGCACATCACACTGTGGCTAATCACCTTCTTAGGATATGCCACTTAGTATCCTCTAATATTTATAGCCGCTCAAATTACTATTAACTCATTTTCTAGCACAGACCGCGCCGTCTGCACTTTTCGCAATAATTGCCACATTGCACACAATTGATGATACAAGCAAGCCTTAAATATGATGTGACATTAACCAAATCCCTACATTACAGCTTTATAATTGAGGGTTTATTGCTTTTACCGGTTTATAAGGTTTTTAGCTCTATGAAAGATTTCAGACAACCGGAAGTCCTGATTATGCTATTAAACCAGTATAGGATTTTCGCTTCAGACAATGGACTTGAGCAAATTATTGCTATCTCTAGGTTCATTTTTACTGCGCGAAGCAAAAGACCTACCAATATTTATTACAGATATTGTAATTTTAACAGCTTTAGCAATAGGCTCTAGCTAGTAAAAAGTACCACTTAGCCGAATTTAATTCTTTTGTGCCTGTTAACTGTAATTTTGTGGTCAATTACAGAATGGGCAGGTTATTTAGAGTAAAGTTGCATAATTCGCAAAGCCAAGTTGCTTTGTCTTGATAATGTGCGCTAATCCGCATAGGCTTTCCGCAATGACATGCAAAACCAGTTAAACGAGCCGGATTGCCTAATACCAGCCCGTATGCCGGGACATCTTCACTAACTACTGCGCCCGCACCTACCATCGCAAAGATTCCGATACGCACTCCCGGTAAAATAACCGCGCCCGCGCTAATGGTTGAGCCATAGCGTACTAGGATACAATCTATCTCATTTAGTTCATCCGGCTTGGGAGCGCCATTAAAATAGATAGCGCGGGGATAGCGGTAGTTAGTAAAGGTAACATTTGAGCCTATGAAAACTCCTGACTCAATCATTACACCCTGACAGATACTTACCCCATTTTGGACATGTACATTCGCGCCAACGATTACATCGTGGTCTATATAGCATTGCATGTCAACAATGCTATTTTCACCGATTGTAGTTCGTTCGCCGATTTGTGTACCGGCGTGAATCTGAACACTACTACCGATATAGGCAAGCGGCGATATATGGGCGCTAGGATGAATAAGACGCTCATCCTGCACCAAGGTATCTAAATTGCTAATTAGTTTTAGGTCTTCTCCCATAGCGTTCACTAATGCTGTACTTATTGTTTTTGTTATTGACTCATCCTCAACTTTGAGGGGGTGAAATGTATTCTCTGCCGCTCCCATTAAATCACCATCTGTTTCAGTGTAATTTGTAAATTGTTGGTGATAACCCTAAAATGTCACTAACTTGTTGAGCAAGACTTTCGCCACTCTTATTTATTCGTAGTTTAGAGTTAATAATTTACATTTAGATTACTCCGAAGTTACCTATCATTACATTTTCCTTAATTACCGAGCAACCACTTGTATGAGCTTATTACTAAATTGTAACCTCGCCAAAACTATCGGTTACTCACCTTTCATTGACTTTTGGGGCAGGGGTTTATAAGCTATAGGGGTGAACTATCACATTCAAATGTTTTTATCCTAAAAGTGCTTCTGAAGCGAAAATCCTAAAATTATAGAAGTCTTGTGCAGTTTGCTTGTTGAAATTTCAACCCGCCTTGTGCGGTAAATTCCGGGGAATGCTGAATGGCAACACATTTTGGAAATACAAAAGGTATCAAACATGATAAAGAGGCTCGCATTTTCTGGAAAGAGTTTGCGCTCTTTCTCTGGAATAATGCGCTGCTTATCGGTGTATCAGCTTTCTTTTTTTACCGCACCTTTTTTGAAGGAAGGCTGAACCGGGCATTGCTACTGTTTTTGGTAGCCTTGCTTGGGTTTTTAATCTGTCGCCTTCTGACTTTTGGGCGCAGCAAGATTAATCAACTAGCTTACCGTATAGTAATGTTAACCAGCCTCAGCTTATTTATGGTAGCGCTTTTTATTCAAACTATGCGATTTATTTTCGTTTTCAAGCCGGGTCTGACAGAACCTACCCTGTCAAAATTGTTGGTGCGGGTGGGTATTTCCAGCTTAGTGTTGTACATTTTTGGTCTGGTCATTGCCTCCGCCTATTATTTGCACGCGCATGACATGTTCAAACGCATCTGGAACCCGTGGCTACCTAACTTGCTAGAGGCAGTATTTCCGCAAAGAAACTGGAAACAGGTGCGGCGCAGTACCCTAATCCTTACCCGCTTGCTGGTATGGGGTGGAATTGTAACAATAATACTACTGGGGGTTGGTTTTGCCGCTTGGCTACTGCGTGATTTCATTTATCTGGAAATCGGCTAATTTCTTTTAGCGAATTAGCGAAAAATTAAAAGTATTCACAAAGAGAGTGACCGCATGGGTTGCTCTTTTTTGATTAATAGGTTAACGTTTCTGTAATTTGGCTGAATTTTGATTTAACCCATTTTTTAGCGCATTAATTAAGAATAATGATATTGATAGAAATTAATATAATTGATCGGGCATAAACGGTACTATTGGCACATTCAATTATACTATAAGCAAAGCGTTGCATTGGATGCTATTACTTATGCCGCCGGGCAACCATTAAAAGGAGTTCTTACTAAATGCCGATAGTCGAAAAAACCCTTGAGGGAATAAAACAAGTGAAATGGCAAGCGCATCTTGCAAAATTGAGGCGTTACTTTAATATCGGCTCTAATGTAATCAGAGCAAGAATATATCTCAGGAAAGCTAGTTTTCTTGGCAAATATGTACAGGTGCTAGGTAATCCCAGAATCGGAGCGTGGGGCGGCGAAATGATAATCCACAATAAAGTGGTTATCGACTCAATTGTTGCGCGGGTAGAAATAGTGTCGAACAAGGGTGGCAGGCTTGAAATCGGAGAAAGCACTTATATCAATTATGGTACTTCGATTGCTTGCAGCAAATCAATTAAAATCGGGAAAAAGTGCTTGATTGGCACATACTGTAATATCATTGATAATGATTATCATGGTATTTTGGATCGAGATAAGCCAACCCCATCACAATCAGTAGTGCTTGAAGATAACGTATGGATTGGCGGTAAGGTTATTATATTAAAGGGAGTAACTATCGGGAAAGATTCAGTGGTTGCCGCGGGTAGTGTTGTAACCCGCAGCATCCCACCTCGATGCGTTGCGGCAGGTGTTCCGGCTAAAATCATTAAAACATTCTAGTTAAATTATTCTTTGAAAGTATAATAATTATGGATAAATTTGAAAACGGAAACGAGCGCAACGACGATAAATTTTCACTACCTACCGTAACTTTTATAATGCCTAGCCACAATCGTAAAAATCAACTGGAACGCGCTCTTAAGGCATTAGCAGTTCAGAAATACCCTACAGAACTGCTGGATATGGTGTTGGTGCTGGATGGCTGTTCCGATGGTTCGGCGCAAATGGTAGAAGCATTAAAACCCACGCTACCCTATCCTATAACCCTGATAGAACGGGCGCAGGGGGGTCCCGCAGCGGCTCGCAATACGGCGGTACGTGCTGCTACCGGCGAAATTATTCTCTTTATAGATGATGATATTGTAGCGACACCTCAACTGGTAACTGAGCATATACGTTTGCATCTCGAAGATAACCAAGCAGTGGTACTTGCACCAATGGCAACCCCACATGACCATGTTCGCCCTATCTGGGTGCAATGGGAAGAATACGCGCTGGAACTTAAGTATCGAGACATGGAAAACGGGCGTTACAAGCCTACTGCACGCCAGTTCTTTACTGGCAATTGTTCGCTCAGGCGACGTTGGTTTCTCGCCACCGGAGAGTTCGATGAAGAACTAAAACGGGCAGAAGATATTGAATTTGCTTTCCGCCTTGAGCAAAAGTGCCAAGTGCATTTTTATTTTAATCCGAGCGCAAAAGGCTATCATTATGCTTACCGCACCTTTGAATCTTGGAAACGCGCCCAATATTTATACGGACGTTATGATGTAATTATGGATAGGGAGAAGGGGCATACTTGGATAAGTAAGGCGATTTTGGATGAATTTTTGCAAAGAGATATAATTGTCCGCATGCTTGTGCCGCTATTTATTAATTATAATTGGGTTAAGGGAATTGCGGGATATGTGTTCTTGCTAGGGACATATACTCTCAAATTTTTGAGCTTTAAGCTGTTAGCCTTTAAAAGCCTGAGTTGTCTTGCCAATATTCTATACTGGCAGGGATTAAACGAAGAAATGAGAAAGAGTAGAAAGACTAAACCTGTTAAATCCGCTCTAAGGGAGGTTAAATCATGAAGCGAAAGACGCTTCGCAAAAGTATTGTTGGTCCTAAATACTCGTTGCCTCTGGCGCTATGCTCAATTATTTTAAGTTCAATGCTCTTGGGCGCTTGCGCTGATAATAGCGTACCTAATTTACCACCGGGAACGCGAGGACCTATCGTTTTTGAATTTACGCCTACTGTTACAACTAGCGCTACAACGGCGGCTACTACAGCCAATCGCGGAATCACTATTGATATTGACCAGACCAAAGTTCTACACCAAATTAGCCCGTACATCTATGGTCTAGCCAGTGCAGACGAAAGCGCCGAGTATATCCAGCAATTACGCCCTACCTTTTTTCGTTGGGGCGGCAACCATTCCACAAGGTATAACTGGGTGATAGGCAATGCTTGGAATACCGGGCGCGATGGTGGCTTTCACAATACCAATTACAACATCTCAGCCGACCCCGATACAATTCGCAACGTGCTGGAAGAAACAGCACAAAGCGCGAAAGACCAGAACACCCCAATGCTTGTCACCATTCCTACAATAGGATGGGTTGCCAAAAACAGCGAGCCTCAGTCTTTTTCTTGGCAAGTACCTGACCTTGGCGCAGCCCCTGATAAACCCGGCTCCCAATCAATCATAGGTTACGACCCAACAGCCAATCGCCAACGCACTAGTGTAGTTTCTAAAGCTACCAAAGGCGCACCCTTTGTGTATCAGCCCAATACAGATAGCCCTGTTATCTATCAAGACGAACTAATTGCAAGATTGGTGAAAAAATTCGGGCGTGCCGATCAGGGCGGCGTAAAGTTTTACGCGATGGATAATGAGCCGGACTTGTGGAGTACAACCCATACCGATGTACATCCCGCCCGGATGGGTTATGATGATATTCTGAACCAATTCCTAGAATATTCTAGCGCAGTGAAAGCGGTTGACCCAACCGCCCAGATAACCGGTCCCACCACTAGCGGATGGTCATACTACTTTAATTCGGAGCTTGACCGGGGTACTGACAATTTCCGTACCGCTGCCGACCGCAAGGCGCATAATGATATGGCTTTCTTGCCTTGGTTTCTTTCCAAAGTGCGTGAGCATGATGAGCAAGTCGGTTACCGTACCCTCGATATACTTGACATTCATTATTATCCACAAGCTAACGGGGTTTTTGTAGGCGACACAGGCGTAAACGCAAATGACCTGCGCTTGAATGCAGTGCGTTCACTCTATGACCCCAATTACATAGATGAATCGTGGATTTCGCAAAGAATCCGTTTGATACCCATGATGTACGAGTGGATAAACCAGTATTATCCGGGTACTAAACTGGCAATTAACGAGTGGAATTTTGGAGCAGACCACACGCTGAACGGGGGGCTGGCTATAGCTAACGCGCTTGGAATCTTCGGACGTTACAATCTGTATATGGCGGCTTATTGGCAATATCCTGACGTTAACGGGGCAGGTTTCCAAGCATTCAAGATGTACACCAATTTTGACGGTAATGGTACTCGCTTCGGCGACCAAGCGCTGGATGCCAAAAGCAGTAGCCCTTTGTTTGTCTCCAGCTATGCGGCGATAAATAGCGCAACCGGGAATATGCAGATTATGTTGGTAAACAACAAGCTCGGACGTAACGTTACGGTAAATGTGCAACTTGCCAAAGCCGTAGCAGAGCAAAATGCTGATGTTTACGAGTTAAGCGCCAATACCAACAATCGTCTCGTTAAACAAACCCCACTTAAAATTAGCGGGGACACCTTCCCGGTAACACTTCCCGGTTATTCCGCCGTCCTAATTGACCTGAAACCTTAAAATTAACAGTTCTTTCATCCTCTTGCTGTATATTGGCAAGAGGATTTTTATTGTTGCCCGCTTTGCTACAATCAAGTCAACATAACTATTGATTTTACGCTAATATGTCGTTATAATACGCTGGAGTAAACATAACTCTATATCCAAATATCTATTAATGTGGGGAATAATAGGCAGATTAAGCGGGAGTAAAGGGGCGCAACAGCTATGAACCATAGTGATTTGTTGCAAGAAGGAATAAGCGCGGTACGTAGCGGCAACAAAAAGCAAGGCGCAGAAAAGTTAATGGAGTTGGTCAAGCAGGACTCACGCAATTCGGAAGCGTGGTTTTGGCTTGCCGCCGCCACTGATAATCAGGAAGAAGCTGCTCAGTGTTTAAGACGGTCGTTGCGGATAGACCCCGGTCACACTCGCGCCAAACAAGCGTTAGAGTCTATCGAACAAGGAATAAGTTCACCTGCGAGCGCGTCTTCTTCGATGCCTCCTCTGAACTTTGATGCAACCGATTCCTCAACCCAAAGTATGCGCCCGCTCAATACTGGCGAATTGCTCAGTGGCTCAATGGGTTTCGATTCTCCGTACACATCTTTTTCGCCTACTCCTGCGCCACGCCAAGAACAGCCCACCAGCAGCATGCCTGCCGTCTCTAATGCTCCTTTATCACCCATCGGTAATGTAAATACGCCGCCACCGCTTACCGGTAATGAACCGACCCCGCCGCCGCCCTTTGGAATGCCGGCGTGGGCTAATCAGGCTCCTAGTTTACCCGCGAATCAGCTGGGCAGCGTGCCTGAGCGTCCCGACCCTTATTCGATGAATACAGCCATGCAAAGCGCACCCGGTTTGCCGCCGCCATTCCAGATGCAATCAGGTGGCACAGGGCTTTCTTTTGCCCAACTTGATCCTGCCGCCGCGCAAGCTCAATTGGAAGCTGCTGCCAAACCGCCACAGGTGCTAGACCCTAACGCGGATTTACGCGCTCGGCTACTTGGAAATATGCCCGGAGGTACCCCTGCGCCACCTCCGCCGTTTCAACAAATCGGGCAGGGACGTAATACCTTTACCCCAGACCCAAATTTGAAGCAGGCAAACGTGCAAACAAAAAAGAAAAAAGGCGGCATTAAGCCTATTTACCTGTTGATTGCATTTTTGGTGATTTTTGCCACAGTGGCGGCAGCCGCTTTACTTTTACGCAAAGGCGACACCCCTCCTATAGAAATTAGTGTCGATAACCAAACAGCTACTGCGGTAGCGGACATTACCCAATCTCCGGTTGTAACTACTACTATAGCTACTACAGCAACCATCACTCCGCGAGTTACAGTAACTACTACTGGCGCTGCGTTGACCACTGCCGCCGCCACTACGCCAGCCGCTTCAACAAAGGCTGCCACGACTGCGACAGGGGCTAACACTACCGCAACTTCACGGGTCATTACTACGGTTGCGGCACAAACTACTACTACTACCAAAGCGGTAACTACCACTCCTGCGCCTGTTACCACTACGGTTGCGGTGCCGACTCTTTCCGCCGTAATTACCTTTGGAGCGGAAGTTCCCGAATCCGTACAAATCTTTGTACGCGATACCAATAGCGTGGTTTCGGGGCTTGGCTTCGTGGATACCAATATTGAACGGCTGATGTTCAATCCTTTCAAATCTGGTAAGTTGAATACGACCAGTGCTTCAAACAATGAAGAGTTGAACTATTATCTTTTAATTGCCGGGCAACTCTCCCGCAAGCTCAAGGACTCTAACCCACCGGATGGAGCAATTGATTTGGGTAATATCGCTGGCGACTATGCCAACCATATTACAGACATGCTGAATATGATTGACCGATATAAGGTTACAGGGCAGGATTATTATATGCAGCAAGCCTCAGCATTACTGGATAAATCGCGCTCTGACCGCTCTCAATGGGCTAAGGTTCTAGCAGGAGGTTATCCGTACAAATCCTCACTTTCCTAGAATTCTGAAAACTTGGCGGGGGCGAGTAAATATCGCCCCTTTTTATTTTGCTTTTCTAAGCGAGGTTATTTAAAACGGAGAGACCAGCGGGAAAACTCGACCAAAAAGGCGCGGAACTGATCGGCAATGCTCTCGTCCAGCAATTTGCCGGTAGCATCAAATTTTTCCCACGGGCGCTCTATCATAATTTCAGGCTTGCCCATCGGATGCAGCCCTAATTCAAGACAGATATAGCGCAAATGCGCTTGAGCGCGTACCGTGCCTTTCATCCCTCCGGCACCAATGATGCCCACAGGCTTATCGCTCAACGTCGTATCGTTGTATGGGCGGGATGCCCAATCCAACGCATTTTTTAATACGCCAGAAACCGAGTAGTTATATTCTGGGGTAGCTATCAACAGGGCATCGGCGATGCGGATACGTTCCTTAAACTCAGTAACAGGCTGTGGTACACCTTCAGCCTCAAGGTCGCCGTTATAAAGCGGGATAGAAGCAAGGTCAAAAATCTCAATCTCTAAATCATCCGGCTTTAATTCGCGGGCGAGATGCAGTAACGCCGTGTTGTACGAATTTTTGCGAAGGCTGCCAGAAAACGCCAGCACATGAATAGGGGCAGACATTAATAGGGGAATCCTTTCTTAAAAGGTTCTTAATTAGAGTGAATTTTAATGGTACTTACAAAAAGTAAGTGGTTATGCAATTTATAATAAGCGCACAAATCTGTCAAGTCAATCAAGAGCGTATCATATGATTCGCCGCTACCCAAACAAGACGCGCCCGCGTTGGAGTAGCTCTTTGCAAATGCCCTGCGTAAGTTACCGGATTGCTTGCCATAATATTTTATGGGGATTACAATTTGCAGTATATAATAAGCCTGACTGAAATTATTTTTAGATTGAAGCTGAAATCAAATGGCGAAAGTAGATGAAGAACGAATCCTGAATCAATGGGATGGTCCGGGAGAAGCGGAAGATATATCGGCTGGCGGCGTGGTATTCGGGCAATTGGAGCGGGATGGCATTTCGCGCTGGCAAATCGCCATGATGCGCCGTACCGATAATGGCGGGTGGGATTTACCCAAGGGACATCTGGAAAAGGGTGAAAGCCACGAACAGGCGGCGCTCCGTGAAGTAAATGAAGAGGTTGGGCTGGAGGCGGAAATAGTGCTACTACTGGGCGAGAGCCGCTATATTGCCGATACACGGCGAGGTCCAAAGCGTAAACTGGTAGTATGGTACTTGATGTGCGCTACACCTTACGACCAGAACCCGCGCCCACAACCGGGAGAAACAGTGGATACCAATTGGATTGATATTGAAGGCGCAATCCCGCTGGCGGTGTATCCTACTGCCAGAATAATATTGTTACGCGCCCGGCGTTATCTTGAATCCCTAAAAGAGAAAGCCTTATGACAGAGAACACCCCTAAAGCTGCCCGCGCTTCCAAAAAGCTGGAACTGGCAGAAGCCGTCAGTCGCTACCTACCGGACGAGGTGGAGAGCCTTGCGATAGGCGGCATGCATATGCACAACAACCCGATGGCGTTGATACGTGAGGCGGTTCGCCAGAAAAAGCGAATTAAACGACTCATTACCAGTCCCGCCGCTTGCATCAACGCCGATTTGCTGATAGGCGCAGGTCTGGTGGAAGAAATTGTTACCTCCTATGTGGGTTTTGAGCATCTTGGGTTAGCACCCGCTTTCCGGCGTTTTGCTCAGGAGGGCAAGCTCAAGGTTTACGAAATTGACGAACTTACGCTGATTCTGGGACTTAAAGCCACTTCAAACGGGCAACCCTTTGCCGCGCTGAGTCCTGTGCTTGCCTTCAGCGATGTTTCCAAATTCTCACCTGAATTTTACAGACCCATTACCAACCCCTTTAATGGGCAACCCGCTTTTGCCTGTCCGCCCATCAAGCCACAAATAGCTTTTATTGCGGTGCAGCAGGGGGATGAGTTCGGAAACGGGATTCTCAAGGGGGCGCCTTTTATAGATCGCGAAATGCTGTTTGCTGCCGAAACGGTACTTTTACAAGTGGAGCAACTCGCCCCCTCCGAGCAAATCACCCGCAACCCACTTCAAGTTACAGTTCCGGGTATGAAAGTTTCAGCGGTGGTGGAGGCGCGTTTTGGTTGTCATCCCACCAGTTGCCACCGGGTCTATCACTACGATGAAGAACATCTGAAGCTCTATTTGCAGATGGCGGCTACTAACGAAGGCTTTGAAGAATATCTCCAGAAATATATTATCGGGTATAGCGAAGAGGAATATCTCAAGCGTACCCAATCACGCACCCTTTAGGAAGTAGGTAGTTTGATGCAAATCAGGCTGGAAACGATAGGCAGACCACGCAAGGGCTATTCAATACTCGAATTGATGGCATGTGTGCTGTCCCGCACTTTGAAAGATGGCACAACGGTGGGGACAGGCGCGGGTAGCGCGGTTGCGAGGGCAGCTTGCCGCTTGGCGCAATTAACCCACGCCCCGAATCTAAATTATCTGGCTGGCGGTAGCGGCGCGGTAAACCCTTTGCTCGACCCGTTGGTGGATTCCTCTTGCGATTATACCAACTACATTTGCGAGTCGGTGGTGACAATGAGCGATGTAATCGGCTCGATACCAAGCGGCACAACCGACCTGTTTTTTTGCGGTGGCTTGCAAATTGACCGCTACGGGAATGTAAACCTGAGCGTAATCGGCGATTATAATAAGCCACGCCTGCGAGGACCCGGTTCGGCTGCTTTGCCTTTAATGGCGGGGGCGCGTCACTTTATCATATTCATGACCGACCATTCGCCCCGCTCTTTCGTGGAAAAGGTGGATTTTCGCACCGCGCCCGGTTTTCTGGAAGGCGGCGAGTCGTGGCGATTGGCTAAAGCGCAAGGTTTGATAGGCGGAGAGGGTCCGTTACTGGTAATTTCACCGCTGGCAGTATTGGATTTTGAGGAGGAGAGCAAAACGATGCGCCTATTATCGGTGCATCCCGGCAAAACAGTGGAGGAAGTGGTGGCAGCTACGGGCTTCAGCCTGATGGTGCCGGAACATGTGCCGGAGACAATCCCGCCCTCGCCGGAAGAACTACAGTTTTTGCGCTCTTTTGATACTGACGGTATTTTGAGCTAATAGGAGCTTATGACGGAAAAAACGCGCGGGGAACGCAACCGGACTCTCACTCTCGATCCGAAAGAACTGGAGCTTTTCGCCTCGCGGTTGCTCAAGCCCTCTGCGCCTCTTTCGGTTTCAGAAATCGAGAACCGCACGCTTTGGGGGGATTTACCCAAAATTTTGCCCTACCTGCCTTCGTCTTTTGTTGACCTGCTTTTTCTCGACCCCCCCTATAATCTGACCAAGAACTTTAACGGGCGAGTGTTCCGGGCGCGGGATGAGGAAGAATACGAACTGTGGCTGGCTAACTTGCTGGAAAAACTGGCGCGTTTGCTGAAACCCACCGCTTCGATTTACATCTGCGGAGATTGGCGTTCCACATCGGCAATTTTCAATGCGGCTTCGCGCTATTTTCAGGTGCAGAACCGTATCACATGGGAGCGGGAAAAGGGGCGAGGCGCGTTGAAAAACTGGAAGAATTGCGCCGAAGATGTTTGGTTTTGTACCGTTTCCGGTGAGTTTGTATTTAACTCGGAGGCAGTAAAGCTGAAACGCAAGGTACTTGCGCCCTATCGTAACCATGAGGGTAAGCCAAAGGATTGGCAGGAAACCAGCGAGGGCGATTTCCGCCTGACCTATCCCTCGAATCTCTGGACTGATATGACCGTACCGTTCTGGTCTATGGCTGAAAATACCGAGCATCCCACCCAAAAGCCTGAAAAATTGCTGGCAAAACTTATATTGGCAAGCAGTTTGCCCGGTCAGGTGATATTCGACCCTTTTTTGGGTTCTGGCACAACCTCGGTAGTGGCGAAAAAACTTGGGCGCAAATTCGCGGGAGTCGAAATAGACGAACTATACTGCTGCCTTACCGAAAAACGCTTGCTACTAGCGGAAACTGATAAATCTATTCAGGGTTATTCCGATGGGGTGTTTTGGGAACGTAACTCAGGCGCAAAACGTCAGGGCGAGTAAATTAAAAAGCCCTTCCCGCATAAGAGGGAAAGGGCAATTTATCAGAACAGATGAATCGGCTTACACCTACCGCTATTTGGTTTTGACCTCGATTTTGTGAACTTCTTTCTGAGCAAGGCGCGGTAAGCTCAGCGTCAATACACCGCTCTCCATTTTAGCTTCCGTCTTCTCAGGGTCAATCGGCTCTGGCAAGCGCATGCTGCGGTAGAAAGAGCCACTACGTCGCTCATGGTAAACGTAATTCTTTTCTTTCTTTTCTTCGCTTTGCTCACATTTGGCTCGCAACGTTAGCATGTCTCCCTCAATATTGATTTCGATTTCTTCCGGTTTGTAACCCGGCATATTGGCATGCAACTCATAGCCGTCCTCAGTCTGAACTAGGTCAACCGCAGGGCTGAATACAGACGGAGAGTGTTCAAAGCCTTCATCAAACCAGCGATCAAACATTTTGTACATATTATTGCGCACAGTTTCCAATTCCTGGAATGGACTCCAGCGTTCAATCGCGTTCATAAAACTCAACCTCCTTTATGATACATTACCGAACAACTCTGGAATTATCTTCCAATAATTATTGTAGCTAACTTATGTTAGAACAAAGTTAGCCAAATGTTAGAGCTACGCTAGAGTAAAAGCTCTGTACGTTATTCCATCTTATTCCATCTTTGCCTCTTGCGAATAGCTTTTAAGTGTGAAAACTTAAACAGGAGCTATCGCTTGAACCATTTTAGAAACGATTGGAGAAAATACCCTAACCCGGTTTGTAAACGATATACTGTGTATTATTTTTACCCAACTTCAGGGATTTCCTTTAGAGTCGGTATCATAGCCGGGTCAAAGTTAGCAATATGCTCCGTACCCAGTTCTTTAATCTTGGTCAGAGCAAGTTCCGTTTCTTTTATTATCGCATCCAAATTTAGCCCGAATTGTTGGGGCGCAAAAGGACGACATTTGTCAATCCCATTTTGCAAAAGCGTAACCGCGCCCCAATAATTCTGGCGAATGCAACAGTGATAAAAGCCCACCCCAATTTGCAATATACCCTGATATAGCCGACGGATTTCGCCGGGTTCTTCCAGCCAAATTTTCTCTAGGGTTTCGTGACACTCAAAAAACTGACGAGCATTAAACTCAGCGATGCCCTTAAAAAAGTCTGGAGGAGGCAACCCGCACTCCATAACTCAGCTTATACCTTTCTGAGATGCCGGGGAGGTTCGTTGCCCTCACTTTTAGAGTCGCGATTCGATTGAAAACGTGCGCGAAAATTCGCGAAAGCAACGCTTAAAAGCAAGGATAACTGAGCAGGGGCAGTGCGCCCACCCGCATAGTAATAACGCGCCGCCTGACCCACCGCATATGTAGCAGTATAGGCAATACCGGCTTTGGGGAAAATATGTAGGAAGCGTGGTAATTTGCGGGACAACGCTTGTGAGATACCGCGCCATACCAAGGCGCTACCTACAATAGGCGCAAGTTCAAGCCAGATTTCAAAGCGACTTGAGCGAGTTTGTCCGTAAAGAGCGGCAAGACGGTTACTCAATTCAAACTGGTTTTTACTTAACAGCACAAAATCTGCGCCGCCTCCAAAAATCTCGGAAAGAATTGGTATAAATGAAGTAGCATTCGAAAGTAATACCAGTTCTGCATTTTCACGAGCTGCGCGAGAAATAAAGTAATCTGCAACAGAATTACGGAATAGAGGCGCACGCTTTGCCAACGCCAGCAGACGGTCGGGAAGGCGTTGCACAATAGCGGGCAATAGTTGTTTTTGCAAATCCTCAAATTCCAGCGAAACAAGTTTGACCATACCCAACCGGTCATTGTTTTGTGTAAAGCGTTCCAATTCGCTTTCCCAGTTTTCGGGTTCACTTTCAGGGGCTTTTTCGGCGCTGTTCTCACCGTTATTGCCGATTAGGCGCAAAAGATTAAAGCGGCTTTTTCTGTTACGGTCAAACGACTCATCTCTCACAGGTGGGATTACTACAACCAATCCTGACACGGAGGTATTAGCCACCACGCCTTCGAGCCACAACTTCTTGGCTTCCGGGATACGGTCACCGGCATACAGTACATACAGTACCAGCCCGCCCTCGCTGTTTTCCTTATCCAGTCCGGGGTTCTCGTTGGTTTCAACCACGCGGAAAGGGCTAGTTGTCCAGAGGCTTTCAAGGCGCGAACTTAACGCTCGCTGTAGCCTGTCGCGTACCTCACCGCTATTACCTGCCAGAGCAATTATTACATCGCGTCCGGCTTCTTCTTCTACTTGTAAACTGCTATTATCCCGCAATAGCTCAAATAAATCTTGGAATATACCCATTGTACTCACCTCGTCTGGAGATAATTTAGACAGAGTTACTATAACAGGCTGGTAAAGCTAGGGCAAGTTTGGAGTTAAATTCTTCTCGAGAATCTGTCTCAGGGATTTGCCGGTATAACTACGCTCAACCAACGTCACCTGCTCTGGTGTACCTTCCGCGAGAATTTCACCGCCACCCTCGCCTCCTTCCGGACCTAAATCAATTAGCCAATCGGCGGTCTTTATTACATCAAGGTTATGTTCTATCACGATGACTGTATTTCCCGCATCTACCAAACGATGTAGTACATCCAGCAAACGCTGAATGTCGGCAAAGTGCAACCCGGTAGTAGGCTCATCCAGAATATATACAGTGCGCCCGGTAGAAACCCGGCAAAGTTCCGAAGCCAGTTTTACACGCTGCGCCTCGCCTCCGCTAAGAGTAGTTGCGCTCTGCCCCAATTTAACGTAATCCAGCCCAACATCATGTAGCGTTTGCAAGACTCGCGCAATGGAGGGAATATTGGCGAAAAATTCGAGGGCTTCCTGTACATCCATATCCAAAACCTGTGCAATATTCTTGCCCTTGAAGCGCACCGAGAGAGTTTCGCGGTTATAACGCATCCCTTTGCATTCCCGACAAGTCACCCAAACATCTGCTAGAAAGTGCATCTCAATTCGTTTTAGCCCATGCCCTTTGCAAGCCTCACAACGCCCACCCTTTACATTAAAACTGAAACGGTCTGCGCCATAGCCATGTGTACGCGCTTCCGGTGAAGCAGCAAAAGTCTTCCTTATATCATCGAACAAACCCACATAGGTGGCAGGATTCGAGCGTGGAGTTCGCCCTATCGGTTCTTGCGTGATGTTAATTACCTTGTCGAGATATTCCAGACCCTCAAGACGGTCATGTAGCCCGATGCGTTGCTCGGCGCGGTGTAGGGTATGCGCCAGAGCGGGATAGAGCGTTTGCGAAATCAGGCTGCTTTTGCCGCTACCGCTCACGCCCGTAACACAGGTAAACAATCCGAGTGGAAAACGGGCGGTCACATTTTTAAGGTTGTGGAGACGCGCATTCACCAGCGAAAGATATTTGCCGTTGGGAGTTCGCCGCGACTCGTTCGAGGCTTTCACTTCCAAATCGCCGCGCAAGTATCGCCCGGTTAGAGAGTGCGGGTCATCTGCCACTTGTCGCGGCAAACCCGCCGACACCACCTCTCCGCCCAACACCCCGGCGCGTGGACCCATATCAATTAACCAATCCGCGCTCATCATCGTATCTTCATCATGCTCAACCACCAGCACCGTATTTCCCATATCGCGCAATTGTAGCAAGGTATCCAGCAGGGCGCGGTTATCGCGAGGGTGCAAACCAATACTCGGTTCATCCAGAATGTACAACACCCCTACCAAGCCACAACCAAGTTGGCTGGCAAGGCGAATACGCTGCCCTTCACCACCCGACAGGGAAGGCGCGGGACGATCCAGCGTTAGGTAATACAACCCTACGTTAAGCATAAATTGGAGACGTTCCCGAATCTCTTTCAGAACTTCGCCCGCTATCTGAAATTGTTCTGAGTCGAGTTGCCGATACAGCCCTTTAACCCATTCAAGCGCGTCCGCGATAGTCATTGAACCGATTTCAGTCAAGGAAATCCCGCCAACTTTTACCCCACGGGCTTCTGCCCGCAAACGCGCCCCACCACAACCATCACAAGGCTGTTCGCTCATAAAGCTGGCGTAGAAACGCTGGGTATATTCGGAGGAAGTCTGGCGGAAAAGCCGCTCGGCGTGATACACAATGCCTTTAGTAACACGCAGACTCTCGCCAGTCCAAGTGCTATCGGCGGTGCGATTCTCGTAGCTGAATTTAATCTTGTCATCGCCCGAACCATACAAAACTATATTGCGGAACTTTTCGGGCAAATCTTTCCAAGGTGTCTCTAAATCAACCTCATAATATTCTGCCAGAGTCTTGAGTTGCTTGAAAGTCCAACCTTCTTTTTTCTTCCGCAACTCACCGTACCAACGCGATGCGCCCTCCATCAAGGAAAGGTCTGGACGCGAAACAATCAGATTGGGGTCAACCGACATCTTTGTGCCAAGCCCGTGACAATCGGGACACATCCCAAGCGGCGAGTTAAAGCTGAAAAGCTGCGGTGATAGTTCTGGGAAACTTGTAGCGCAATTCGGGCAGGCGTTTTGCTCGCTTAGAAGTAAATCCTTATCCTCGCCCAAATCAGCTACCAGCAAACCGTCTCCGGCTTGCAGCGTGGTAGCTACCGAATCCGCCAGACGCTTTTCAAAATCCTGACGCGCTTCTCCTTCTTCGTCCGGCACTTTGAGGCGATCAATCACCAGTTCGATATTATGCTTTTTAGTCTTTGCCAGCTTGATTTCGCCGCTCAAATCCAAAATTTTGCCATCAATACGGGCGCGTACAAAACCATCCTTACGAGCCTGTTCGAGCAGTTCGGCATGCGTCCCTTTGCGTTCACGCGCGATTGGAGCAAGAAGTTGCAGGCGTGTGCCGGGCGGAAGGTTTGCCAATTGCTCGGCAATTTGCTGTACCGTTTGTGCATGCACCACCCGACCACATTCCGGGCAATGCGCCGTACCAACTCGCGCATACAGCACGCGCAGGTAATCCAGCACTTCGGTAACAGTGCCAACCGTTGAGCGGGGGTTTTTGCTGGCAGTTTTTTGCTCTATCGCAATTGCAGGGCTAAGCCCACCAATGAAATCAACTTTGGGCTTTTCCATCTGCCCCAGAAATTGCCGAGCATAGGAGGAAAGACTTTCTACATATCGGCGTTGCCCCTCCGCATAGATAGTATCAAACGCCAGCGAAGACTTGCCGCTACCGCTCACTCCGGTCAGCACTACCAATTTGTTACGGGGTATATTTACATCTATTTTCTTCAGGTTATGCTGCTCTGCGCCCTTAATTACAATATTTTCTGGTTCCATAACGCTCCTGAGTAACCGCTTGAATGCCTCTTAAATTACCGTCACAATCAGATTATAGACTAAATGTTCGGTTTTTGCATGCGGCAAGGCTAACGATTGGTGTGGATAATTTCCCACCCTCTGCTTATGGCTTCCGCCGCAAGTTTCGCGTCAGGGTCAACCGCGCAAGGATGTCCGAATAAGGCGAGGAAAGGAATATCACTTCCGGTATCGCCGAAAGCATAACATAAAGCCGGGTCAAGCCCCATTTCATTTATGATTTCGCGGGCGCGGGCTGCTTTACCTTCCCCCTGACATACGCCACCTTCAACTTTAGCAATATAGCGACCTCCGTTTATACGGATGTGTGTTCCCTCGCCTCTCCCGTCCATCTCTTTTCCCAAATGCACCACCGCTTGCTGCATCGCCCCGCTCACCAAAATTAGCGGCAAACCCTCTTTTCGATGCGTCTCAATTCGCTCGACTACCTCCATTTTCAACCGCTTTATCAATTCCGGCGTTACTTGCTCTATCAATTCTTGCACCTGTCCGGGGGTTTCGCCCCTGATGGAAATTAACAGGCTGATTAATTGAGAATACCGTTGGAATTTGCTCGGCAACAAGCGCGAGAATAAACCGATTGCGTCAATCTGAAAACGCTTGAGTTTTGAAAAATGGTTCAGGCTTTTGCCCATCTCAAGAAAGGTAGCGGGCAGGCTACCTGATACCAGCGTACCTTCTACGTCACTAAATATTGCGGCTTTCATTAATTTGTAGCCTCTTTCTGTTTAATATCGTAATTTTCAGATAGATTTTAACAGATTGTAATGGTATTATTTGCAAAAGCCAAAAATAAAGCTCAAATTCAATATATAGAAAGCTAAAAATAATGAGCAACGCTACAAAAAAAGAGGATAAAAAGGCGCAACTGGAAAAAGCCACCGTTGCAGCATTATACTATTACCCTATAAAATCATGCGCCGGAATCAAGGTGGATGAGGCAATCATAGGCACGAAAGGCTTTGAACACGACCGTGAATTAATGGTGGTAGCGTCAAACGATATGAGCTTTCTTACACAACGCGAATTACCGCGTATGGCTTTCATAAAGCCCGAAATCCGCAATGAAACCTTGTTTCTCGATGCGCCCGGTATGCCATCTCTGGAAGTAAAGTTAGTGGACGAAGGGGAAAAGGTAAAAGCTACGGTCTGGAAAAGCCGCTGTGATTGCATAAATCAAGGCGAAATAGTCGCGCAATGGCTTGGCGAATTTTTACGAGTCGATTGTCGTCTTGTCAGAATGGCGCCCGGCTTTGTGCGGGGCGTTAATTCTTTGTATGCCGTGAGCGATAGCGATGAAGTGGGTTTTGCCGATGGATTCCCTTTTTTGTTGCTCTCGGAAGAGTCGCTTGAAGATTTGAACGGGCGGCTGGAAACTCCTTTGCCCATGAATCGCTTCCGTCCCAATATTGTGCTAAAAGGCAGCGATATTCCCTATATGGAAGACCAAATAAAACAATTTCAGCTTGGAGAAATTACCTTTAGTGCGGTCAAACCCTGCGCCCGCTGCCCGATAACCTGTACCGACCAAGATAATGCCTCCGTCAGTAAAGAACCGCTCCGAACCCTCGCCACCTTCCGCCACGCTCAAAACGGTGGGGTACTTTTCGGGCAGAATCTCATACATGAGAATCGGGGAACTATACGCACAGGGGATAAACTAACCGTTATCCAAACCAAAAACCCGCGAGTGTAAGGCAATCAGAATCCCGACCAGAAGCGCGGTGTTTATTTTCCGGTGACACTCATTGCACGCAGATGTATAATTGATCTACAGGAGGAGAATCAATTACCGAATGTCAGATCAACCAAACACGGACTTTGAATCCGAGAGGGAAACTTTAACTACTTCATCTACATACCCAAACCCAACTATCCCGACAACAAAAAAGCGCAAACCCAGCAAGATGTTTGTGGCAATGCAAAATCGTAATTTCCGGTTGTTCTGGAATGGCGCATTTGTCAGCAACATCGGCAACTGGATGCAAACCATTGCCCAAAATTGGCTGGTGTTATCGCTTTCGCAATCCCCTTTCATTCTCGGTCTGGTCAACTTTATCGGTAATTTGCCTATGCTATTGTTCGGACTTTACGGGGGAGTAGTCGCGGATCGAAAATCACGGCGAAACGTTTTGTTGGTAACCCAGAGTCTTATGCTTATTTCTATACTGGTAATGGCAATTTTGACTTTTACCAACCTGATTAATATCTGGTTGATAGTAATAATTGTCAGCTTTGTGGGAATGGTGTCTGCCTTCAATGCGCCAGCATACCAGACTATAATGCTCGATTTGGTCGGTAAAGAAAACCTGATGAATGCAATCGCCATGAACTCAATCCAATTTAACCTGAGCAGGGTTATCGGACCTGCAATTGCAGGAGTGATAGTAGTAATCTTTGGGGTAGCAACCTGTTTCTTCTTAAACGCGCTGAGTTTTGGAGCGGTATTAATCGCCTTGTTTATGGTGCAAATCCCCGCAATTACCGTCACCACTCAGAAACATACCTTCACTTCTGAAATTCGAGAGACTTTTTCTTTCTTATGGAATGACCGTCCCATGCTAGGCTTAATAGCATCTTCCGCCGCATTCTCAATTTTTGTCTTCCCCTATTTAAGCCTACTTTCGGTCTTTGCCAAAGACGTGTACAAATCAGGGGCAGATTCCTATGGTCTCTTGATGGGTGCGGTAGGAGTCGGGGCAGTAATCGGTGGCTTGATAATCGCCCGTCTGAGCGACCTTGAAAAGCGGGCGCGTTTTGTTCAGATTGGGTCGCTTATAATGGTAGTTTCGCTGGTAATTTTTTCATTTATGCCGATTCTACTAACCTCACTTCCTTTTCTGGCAATAGCAGGGGGCGCAATGGTAACTGTACAATCTTCAGTTAACACCATCGTTCAAACCAACGTTCCCGACAACATGCGGGGCAGGATAATTAGCGTTTGGCAACTTGCCTCAATGGGACTGCTACCGATCGGAAGTTTGCTCGGTGGTACGGCTGCCGAATTCATAGGAGCGCCACTTACCATCGCCATAGGAGTGCTGGTGTTTGGAGCAATTACGCTATCAGTATTCATATTTATACCTAGAACCCGATATTTATAAAAAAGTAAACCCCCGCGCCATGGC
>Ga0194047_10000373_pt1 | contig 30473 bp, 55 predicted proteins | sample JunL225m_MetaG_2_FD_160070 | JGI IMG/M metagenome (GOLD analysis project Ga0194047, IMG submission 160070) | Anoxic zone freshwater microbial communities from boreal shield lake in IISD Experimental Lakes Area, Ontario, Canada - Jun2016-L221-5m | ecosystem: Environmental > Aquatic > Freshwater... | reverse complement strand
ATCTATATAGTATATGTTCTATATAGTAGTATGTTCTATCTATATAGTAGTATAGTAGTATGGTCTTTTTATATAGTATAGTAGTATGTTCTATCTATATAGTATGTTCTATCTATATAGTAGTATATCAGCGTATCATCTATAGTAATCGTCTTAACTATTGACAAACGCTAAAAAAGAGTGTATATTAAGTTGTATATATAGTGAGCAGAATAGATATCAAGCTGGTATCATCGCTTATACATTGTATATATATTTTTAAGTTTATAAAGTAAGTAAATCGGAATACATAACAAGGAAGAAAGATTTATCTTTTTCTGAATTAAAGTTCAAGCAATAAAAGTACCTATAGTTCAAAAATTCAGAAGTAATTTTACATTTAAGAGTTTTCTCTAGTTGATCAAAGTTTGCAGCACAGGGACAAATCAAATCATTCAAGAGAACAAGTTCATTGATTCATAAAAAGTCTGAGAATTCAAGTAGGAGAAGTGTTTCTAGTCATCAAAAATAAGAGAAACCTAATCTTTATAAGAAACCTCAAAAATAAAACCGAGATCAAGTTCAAATTTTCTCGTGTCAATCAAGCAGTCCTGTAAAATGTTGATTAGCCAGTTCTTGAGCGAGTAAGTACCAATCAAAGAAGTTAAGTTTAATCATAAAAAGTCAGAAAGTTCAAGTAGTAGAAGTCGGCCTAGTCTAGAATTTTCAAAGATCATCTTCAAACAAGAGTAAAAACCAAATTTTATTTTTTCGAGATCAAAAGTAAGTTTTATATTAGTATCATCGCCGAGATAGCAATAATCAAGTCTAGAAATAAAAAGATTTTGTAATTTAAGTTTTCTTCTAATCGTACGCCAAGCCTGCCAAGAAATCGTCAAAGTATTCATAGTCGACTAATCATAGATTTTGTCATTTAAAAATTTAAGTAATGCAAATTCTTCTTGTGTATATTCTCGGCCATATAACCACCATTGTTTATCACCATTTAGGTATTTGTATAGTATTGGTTCAGGCATAGATATTCTTCCCATTCATAAATTGGATAAGTGCAAATTCTTCTTCGGTATATTCTTTGTCATTTAAAAACCATTGTTTAGTACCATCTGCATATTCAGCCGCTGGGCCATCTTCTCGATGTAACTTGCCATTTATATACCAAAATTTAGCACCATCTGCAGTTTCAAGAGCAGGGCCATCTAGTCGGTGTAGTTGGCCATTCACTCGCCATTCTTTATGACCATTTATATTTTCAATAGCAGGGCCATCTTCTCGGTGTAATCGGTCATTTAACCACCATTGTTTATCACCATTTGGAAATTCAACTGCAGGGCCATCTTCTCGATGTCGTAGGTCATTTAAAAACCAATGTTTAGTACCATCTGCATTTTCAATAGCAGGACCATCTTCTCGATGTCGTAGGCCATTTACCCACCATTCTTTATATCCATCTGCATTTTCAATAGCTGGGCCATCTTCTCGATGTCGTATACCATTTAAAAACCATTGTTTAGTACCATCTGCATTTTCAATAGCAGGGCCATCTTCTCGGTGTAATTTGTCATTTAACCACCATTGTTTATCACCATTTGGAAATTCAACTGCAGGCCCATCTTCTCGATGTCGTATACCATTTAAAAACCATTGTTTATATCCATCTGCATTTTCAATAGCAGGGCCATCTTCTCGGTGGTATTGGCCATTCAACCACCATTCTTTATGACCACTTGGAAATTCAGTTAGTTTTGGTTCATGCATAGATATTCCTACCATTCATAAATTGTATCATAACATGTTCTTCTTCAGTATATTCTTTGTCATTTAAAAACCATCTTTTACGACCATTAGCCCATTCAGTAGCAGGGCCATCTTCTCGATGTCGTAGGCCATTTATATACCAAAATTTAGCACCATTTGGCCGTTCAATTGCAGGGCCATCTAGTCTGTGGAATTGGCCATTTAATAGCCATACTTTAGAGCCACCTTGTAATTCAGAAAATGATGGTTTCATGCCCACCTCAATATAAACATAGTATAATGTGCTTCACTTTCAAATACAATCATCAATGAACCATTGCTAGTTATTAATCTTGATGCATTATATTCTGTTAATAACTTATCACGCATCGCTCCGTATTCATTGTATGTTACTGACGCATCCGACCAGCCACAACATTCAGAGAAATTTTCCTGAACTGCGCGTGGAATATCTTCTGATTTAATATAAATCATGACCACCTCAATAAAAACCATGTTACATCTGCCTCGGTTTCAAACTCCAACCCAATTAAATCATCAATCCCCTCTGGAGTTTTTCCGTAGATTTTTGTAGCATTGTATTCTTCTTTTAATATGACACTACTGTCTTTTTCAAGGTATAGTGACTCAGACAAACTGTTTCCAAAATTTTGCCACCATATAGGTGTATCCAGAAACCATTCACCAGGTATTTCTAAAATCATGCCCACCTCAATAAGAATAAAGTAGCTTTAGATTCATCGTCAAATGAGATAGCGGAATAATCTTCATCTTTCATCAAAACTATTGCACCCCAAGCATAAAATGCATTATGTACCACAGTTTGCCAATCAGCTTGACTTAATTCATCAAACGAATACTCTTGGTGTACAACATTAAGAAAATTAATCCACCAACTTGGTTGTTTATAATAATCATAATTGTCATTCAGATATAAAATGCTCATTGCCACCTCAATAATAACATAGAACACAAGTGTTGTCTAGATTTAATAATCTTAACTGATATTTTATAATGGTCGATATCATCAATGTCTGCTGCATATCGCCAATCCCAATGTCTTCCTTGTTTGCCTACATTCTTTGTTAGCCATGCCCCTACTTCTTCTTCGAATACATAATCAATATAATGTAGTGGTGAATACATCTGTTCACCTGACAATGTCCATGATACAGTAGTGCCCGGAACCCAATACCAAAATATATTTCTCAATGGGTTAAGAGTTCTATGTATAAGTTCATACTTCATGACCACCTCAATAAAAACCAAGTTTGTTGTTCTTCGGTATTGAAAAATATTCTAGTATGGCTGAATGATACACTAGATACTTCACGAGATACTGTATAATCATCCTTGGAAAAATTACTTTCTAACCAGTTCATCATTTCTGTATAATCCGTTTTGTTGGCAAGTATCGATACCCCCAGCCTACCCAACAGTTCAACACTCACGACCACCTCAATATAAACCAATTATAGTCACTTTCATCTCGAAAATAATAGGTGTTATTATTCCTACACCATCTTCCATAGATACTTGAATCACCGAATGTCCGATGACACCACCCAAACGCAAGGATTATGTGTGCCGTATCAGTAATTGTTGCACTATAATAAGTGCTATCATCTATTTCATACATTATGACCACCTCAATAAAAACATAGTATAATGTGCTTCACTCTCAAATATTGCTCGATTATCCTCAGTATAATATCCTTTATATTTTGACATTTCATCCTGTAACTTCTGAACTAATGATAGCGCATTATCCATTAGTTTAAAATCATGGTTTAAAAAAGAGATTATATTTGATCTTACTGATTCTGGCATTAATGTCCAATGTATACTGTAATTCATGCACACCTCAACAAAAACATAGAATATTCTTTTTTACTGTTAAATGTAAGTCTATAGAAACTAGACCGTCGACTTGTTATAAATTCTGCATTCATTATATAGGGAACTGTAAGAACAAGATATTCATGGAAAAACCGGACATAGATAGGCACCCTATCACGCCATTCTTTATGAATTTTATATGCTGTCAGTATATCACTTTCGATATCGATTGTAAAGCTCATGTCCACCTCAATATAAACATAGTATAATGTGCTTCATCACCATAAACATATCCCCAATATCCTTCCGCATCTCTACAAAGCTCTTCATTATAATCTAATTTGTAGATTGGTTTCATATGTTTATCCCACCATTCTATTCTACTTTCTAGTGTCGGTAACACATCGAACTTAAATATTTCATTAAAACAATCAACTGAGAGGTTATATCTCATGACCACCTCAATATAAACCAAATGCGATACTCATCACTACTAAACCAACACTTAAATTCATCAGAAGGATATTTACGTTTGTTACCAAACCGAACGTGGTCTAATCCTAATGATTCACTGCACCATTTATACGCTGGAAACCACTCACTACGGTCATCAATAATAGTAAGTCCATATGGATGTTTTGCTGTTGAGTCTTTAATAATAAAACTATCTTTTATTTTCATTATGACCACCTCATCAAGAACATAACATAATCTTTTTCGTTAGTAAAATAAATTGTTTTCCATATAGAGATCCAATCACAGCTGAGATGTGCGTCACACCATCGTATGATTTCATCATATTCGGCACAGTTGTTATATTTCCAGTGATGTTGCCAATTTTGCATTTTCAAAAATCTAGTTGTTTAGTATATGTAAAGTATACTATCGTATAGAGGTTTTGTCAATATAATTTGATAAGATAATCGGAGAATTTGAGAAGAAACATTGTATAAAATCTTTCGTCATGAAAGTCAAGATAAACAAGATATTGTTTTTCATAAGTTTTATCGTTATAAAAAGTAGAAAATCTAGGAGTAAAGCCTAACGTTGATTTTCTACGTTCACTGATCAACAAACGATCTTGGCCATTTTCTTGTTCAATTTTTTCTCTAATGTAGTTCCAATTTTCTAATCGGAGTTTAACAGTTTTCATTCTTTAACCATCCTATATTAACTGTTATGATCCTGTCACACAACCATTCATTTTGATCGGAGATGAAGTTGTATAACCAGTTTTAGCAGTCAATGCTTTATTTGACCACTGTCCTTGTAGTTTCCAATCCATATTCCCCACCACTACTGTTCCAGCCGCAAGTTTTGTTTTTGATGGCCCAAAAGTCCAAGCACATTTATCACCATTTTCCCAACCTATTGAATCGTACCATCCAGCATAATACCCTGTACCAGTTGGCGGAACATACCAAGGATCAGTCACAGTTTCCATTAATTCATGTGCGCTTATATTTGCTAGAGCAGCAAGACCTTGTGATTGCTGATATAATGATGCTTTAGAAGCAACAGTTGTTCCAGTGCCAGGTTTTTGTGATCCCACACTTCCTGCAGGAGGAGCAAAAGTGCTTGCAGGATCGCATCCGACATCATCATTCACATTAAAAAAGAACGCATACTGAATAGTTGTCCCATTACATACAGCAGCACTGTGATATCCACAAAACCCAGCACCATTGCGTGGTAAATCAGTATACACTGGATAATAACCATTCGCATCTATTGAATTATTTGCTGTTAATAAATTACATACTTTATTTGCAACTGTAACTATATCACTACTCGCAATCGTTGTGGTATCTAATAACGATGTTATATATCTATGATTTAGTGTCGTGTATTCACTAACCGTTGATTTATAAGTAGATGTATTAATATTACTATAAAATGAAACCAACCCAGTTATTTTGTCACTTGCTAATGTAGGATTAGCCCATGATGCTCCCCAAAAAATTGGAGTGGTATTAACAGTTGACATAACTTTTGTAGTAGTTGAATGATTTGTCATCAAATAAAAACTGGGCAATGACGGATTTGCTGTAGTAGTTGCTTTAGCCATGGTATTTTTAAAACTGTATTTTGTTTCAAAATAAGAAACAGGATTAGTCACGACTGTTGATATCAATTCCTCGACTTCTCCATCCTCTTCTTCTTGATTCGGTATTTGCTCGTCATTATTTGTAACTGTAACAATTGTATTATTAATGTTTTCACTTATTTTTACATCAGCATTACCAGATAATGGCAGTGCTGATATTATCATTATTAAAATTAATTTCATTTTATGTTCTCTCATATTTTCGTTATTTTATTCCAAAATGTTTTTTCAATCGTGTAATAGGATGTACTTCTGGATGTTCTAAATCAACAAATTCAACCTTACCGTGATAAGACGATAGTATATCATATACGTCTTGTAATAGCAGGTTAGCAAACTTTACTGCATCAAATAATTCTTCATCAGCACCGAATGGGTTATATTTTGTTGTGTAACACTTTTCAGCAAGTTCTTTAATTTTTTCATTCATTTTGTTCTCCTTGTTAGTATGTGTATATTATATGATCATTGATAGGTTTTGTCAACTTCAATCTTAAAAATTCGGAAAATAAAAAGGATAATTACAGTTATATTACAATGAGGATTTATATGCGTTACTTTTATTGTTTTTCAAGTTCATCAAGTAGTTCAGTACAAGACCGTTTAGTTGATTGTGTACTTTCAAATCGAGGCTTTATAAGCTCACAGCAAGAAGAATGCTTGTACTATATTCCAAATGATGTTATGACAAAGTTGTTTGAAATAGATTCAAGTTTAATAAGATTAGACCACCTTGATAGGTTTGAAGTCTAGTGTAAAATCATTATCTAAGATTTTTCTTTCGGCTACGTCGGTTATTTGATACCAAACTTGTTTTGGGTTTTCTCTTAGGTAAAGATATTCGTCATACTTAATAAGAAAAAAAGTATAGTTAGAAAGTTCTTCAAATGTTAATTTAAAAACATATGTAAACCCAAACCGAACTTCTGCTCTAGCTAATCTAAAACCAAGACGATTTATTTTAGAATTAGAATAGTTATAGTCGGTTTGAATTTTTCTTTTTAGATTGAACCACTGAGCATTCGAAAGAAAAATGGTTTTGATCATTCAGCTTTTTTCTTATGATATGATTTCTTTTTTGGAAATGTTAGATAACTTGCGTTATGTATCATTAGTCGATACTGTTCAGCAAATTTACTAAAGTTTTCTGAGTACTCAACATCGATAGGTAATCTACAAGGACTAAGCATGTATTTGAAAATTGTTATCGGCAATATATTTTCACTTAGATATTCTTTGGGTACATTATTCGGCCAATCATTCCAGCAGTTATTATCACTTTCTGTGTAAAGTAATTTATTAATAATTGTAGTTTCTTCTTGAAGTTTACTAGGGGTGGTTAAATCCCACTCAGAATCTTCTGGCCAATAATTAGGCCTAGGAAAATCAGAAAGAAGTTGAACTATTAAGGCGTCAGCAGCTTGATTACAAGCATCAGGGTTATTTTTGTTTTCAATAGCCTTATCAATTAGGAGTTGATATTTTGTAAGCATGTTAATCTCGTTATTGTTAATGTTTACATATTATATAACCAACAGGTAAAGATGTCAAGAAAAACTAATTGACTTATATTAATTTTGATAGTAAACTTAGTTTTTATTAAATATTGCTATGAACGAAAAAACTAATACCCTGAGAGCATTAAAAGAGGAAACACTGTTAGTAACAAGTTGGTTTTGCAGGTTTGGATGGCATCAATGGGCAAAATGGCAAGATACTCCAAACGGTAGTGATTACATTTATCAAAAACGATATTGTGCTCACTGTAATCTTGTTGAACAAAGAAGAAGTGATTGATTGTTAGTATAACAGCTGAACAGCGTATGCAGTTTATATTCCAGTCTCATCACTACGGGTATCATCATGCTGGCCATTATATTTTAGATAGATACAATGGGGTGCTCCAGCGTAACGAAGAAAATATGCAGAGCCAAATCTATTTTGAATTTGAACGTGATGCAATTGTATTCATATTAGGATTAAAATGATTGAATATATTTTAAACTATGACCAATATTGTATATTACACAAATTAGCCTACCCTGCTCGAATATCTGAGTATGTTCGAGAACGATTTAACGGTACATACGATTTAAATACAGGGATATGGGGAACAGTTATGTTTAACGACAGAAAATATTTAACGCTATTTGTATCAACTTTCAATGATTAGCTATCAACTTAATTATGAACAATTTATGAAACTTAGGAAGTTAGCCTGTCAGATAAGCATCAACAAGTATGTATCAGAAAACATGAATGGCAAGTTCGAACTTCCAGACATTAGAAAAAGAATTGACCCTCGTGTTCCACTTGAATGGGGGTCAGTAAAATTTGATAACCCTAAAGACCTAACCCTTTTTTTATTAGTAGTAGCTTAACCCCACCTTATCAAGTATAAAAGATAATCTCGATCGGTCATATACCAATACCCATCTTTAAAAGTTGCAGTTATAAGGCCTGACTGTTTCATAAAATCAGTAGCAAAGTTTAGTCTAGAATCCTCCCACTCATCTTCAAACTTATCAGTAAGACGATAAATTTTTTTCATGACCATCTTAATAAAAACATAGTTAAATCTGCTTCTTGTTTAAATGTAACCACCCCAAATCCTAAATTGTCTTCCCAACGTGCAGCCCATCTATCAACAGTATGTCCTTGTGGACCATAAGTGTCAGTGCACCAATCTCTAAGTTCTCTAAGTAATCCAAGATCAGGGAGTGGAAATTTAACAATATATTTTTCTTCTGGAAATAACTTTTTGGTAAAGGATATTTTCATGACCACCTCAACGTAAACCAAGAAGCATCTTCATCACGTTCAAACTCAACATAATGTTGGCCTTTAATCCAGTTACCATTATACTTTTTAATTTCTTCTTCTAATTTATTAAAATAATAAGTTACATAATCAACTTCGGTAAAATCGTCATTTATAATTCTTCTACCAAGATCAAGACTAAAGTTCCGCCAGACGGTGTTATAAGTGTTTTGATCTTTAAGAAAAATAGTTAATCTCATGACCACCTCAACGTAAACCAATTTGCATCTTTTTCATTATAGAAGTAATATGTAATATATGCAACATCATCAATAAAACAGCCGTCGGTTGTTATTAGTGACTTGCAATTCTTTTTAGTCCATTTCATAAGTTCACATTCTTTTTTAAATGGTAATTCTGGTAATGTAACTTTATAACTTGTCATTGTGCCCCCCACCTAAGTGCAAAAAGTATTTTATCAGCTTCACTTGCAAAGAAAAATATATCAGTAGAATCTTTTTCATAAGTCCAATCCCAACGTTGATTATCAAAGTCATCATCTCCGAAATATTTTGAACACCAATCTAAACATATGTGAGTTTGTTCAATTGACATATCAATAAATTTAACTTCATAAGGAAATTCTTTCATGACCACTTCATTATAAACATAAGATAATCGTGTTCACTATCAAATTCGTATAACTGTGTCATGATGTTATATTTTCCTTTAAATTTAGCAAGATGAACTGTTTGATTATGAGTCCATTCTTGTAAAGATATACGTGCATCCTACACATGAGATGCTCTGTTTATATTGATTTGTACTGTTAAAGGAAACTTTTCAACACTGAAGGTCATATGATTTTAGTTTTATAAATAAAATATTATACAATAATTTTAAAACAAATGCAAGTATTATGAATGAAAGATTTGCCACACCTGAGCCAAGAGAGCTTTTCAATAAGATTAAACAATCTGCAAAGAAACGAAATATTCCTTTTGATATGACAATATTAGATTTTTATCTAATAGACTTTCCAATTACTTGTCCGGTTTTAAATATACCTTTAAAATGGAATCGAGGTCAAGCACAAGATAATAGTTATAGTTTTGATAGAATTGATTCTTCTAAGGGATATACACTTGATAATTTAGAAATTATCTCAGTAAAAGCAAATCGTGCAAAGAATAATCTAACTGAAGATGAATTGAAGAAGTTTGGATTATATTATTCGTAGCTGTTCTTGAGTTTCCAAAAAGTTTCATCTTTAGGATCCTTAAATTTTAAGTGTAACACTAAAAGTCCTTTTTCTAGATCATATCTCCAGCCTAGTGTATAATTTCCCGGAAATAGTTGTTGCATTACTATAAAACAAGTTTCAAAGTTTTCATCAAACCCTTTATCAGATGAACTGTTGAAAGAATTTAAATATATGTGTTGAAGTTTGATCAAGGTCTTTTCCCATTCAAACTTTTGTACTTTATATACAGATACGGTCATTTACTCCACCTAAGTAAGAACATAGTTCTATGTTTGTCGTATTTGAAATAGATTACGCTACTTAATGTAGAAAAGTTTTCATTACCAAATGTTTTTTTGCACCAATTTACAGCTTCTAATAATTTAGTGCGATCAGATCTAAAATAGGCCGGACAAAGAATAACAGCATATTTGAATTCCTTTGCTGACTCAAAACAATCAAGCACTATCCCCATTTTAAAAGAAACCAATTACGATCTGCTTCGTTTTTAAATTTAAAAATAGGTTGACTTGCAACACTTGTATAAATCCAATTACTTTCTTTATTAAGATTCTGTGGTTGACCTAATGTTTCTACACACCAAGAATATATTTCTCTACATGTTTTTGAACTTTCTTTATCTAATATTACATGATATACAAATAATTCTTCATCAATAAACATTTTTTTTCCATTTTAGTAAGTAAAATGTCCAATCTGCAGGTTTAACATATGCAGTAATTGTTGTTCTAAAAGAAGTCCAAAAAGTTTCATTTAATCTAGGAAATTTAACAGGTCCTTCTTTAGTTATTTCTTTACAATGTTCAAACACCCACTGTCCTTGTTCAGAGTGTTTCCATTCGTCGATAGCATATTCTTCATTGTTAAAACCTTCGTTCCATCTCACATTTGCAACTGCATGGAGTTCATAAACTTCAGAGTTAAATATTTTTTGTTTCATTATGACCACCTCAATAAGAACCAAGAAGCATCTTTTGATTTTTTAAAAGTAAATCCTATTTGATATTCACTGTGAAAATTCCAATCCCAATCTTCTTCAACTTCACCAACATTCTCTTTAAGCCATGAAAACCATTCGGCCCAAAAATCACCTCCGGAAATTACAACATAATTAGTCATGACCATTTTAAAACAAACATTGTACGATCAGATTCAGTTAGAAATTTAAAATGGATAGCAGACCAAGCATCTTCGTATATATACCATCTGTTATATTCTTCACCCAACGCTTGATTGCACCATTCAATTTGTTCATCTACGTTATTAGTTTGTTCAACTAGTTCGATTGAATATATATGTGTTTCTTCGTATATTTTCACATCCACCTCATTAAAAATAAACTTGCGTGATTTTGATTTCTAAAATTAAGTTCAAGATGCTCACTATTGTATAGTCGCCAATCCCAAGTTCGTCCTTGTTTTCCAACATTATCCTCAAGCCATTCGCGCCAACAATCAATAGTGTTATTGTTTGGTCGATAAACTCTAATTCTAAGACTTCTTTTCCACCAAACAAGTCTTTTGATAAATTTGATAATACTCATGCTCGCCTCTTGTAATTTTTAAGTATTTTACACAATGATTTGGTTTTTGTCAACCAAAGAGATGCCCATAAAAGATCTATGGGCAAGGGTTGTGTTTTAGCCTATATAAGGGCGAAGCGGATCATCGGACCCAATTGCAGGACGTTCTGGAGGACGTGGTGGTTGATTAGATATTGATTCTAATCTATGTTCCCACATTGCAATATTCTCTGTAACCCTTTTAAGAGCTCTTGTGATATCTTTAACGCGATCAGGGTTTGGAATTAGATTAGCATTTTCTTCATTTAGAAAACGACTAAGCTTTAATTCTTGAAACCTTAGCATTTTGATTTGGCCTTCTATTTTTTTTATATTAAACATATTATGTATTAGTTTTAGAATCAGTTAAGATTGTTAAGGACACTTTTTGAATACCTTCGATACCAATCGACTTAGCAGCAAATTTAGAAAGATCAATAATACGATTGCGTATATAAGGACCTCGATCATTAATTACTACAACTACTGAACGATTATTCTTTAGGTTTGTAACCTTGACTTTAGTTCCAAATGGTAATTTCTTATGAGCCGCAGTTAGTTGATTAGGATTAAACAACTGACCACTTGCTGTTTTTGGGCGGTGATGTTTATTACCTGGAACTGATTCATATCCATACCAACTTGCTATACCTTCAATTGTGGTGCCATCATGAGATTTGATTCTCAAAACAGGTGCAACGAGGGTTCCGTGAACGTTTTTAATTAAAAAAGATTTGCGATGTTCTTTCGCAAATACATTTGACGATAATACTAAGCCCATTACAATAATGGGTAAAATGTGTGAATTTTTCATTTTTTCTCCTTTCACTTGGTGCATTCTAACTAGCAATGCATTACATTAAGGGAGATAACTACCAAGGTTGCTAAACCCTTTGTCACTGGCGTTTTCTCCATCAGCTAAACATCTGTCACATGTTATAGCTTAGGCGAGTATGGCTTCCCGACTTTCGGGTTTCTTCATTGGCCAAGACTCGCAGGATTGATAATATTCTTCAATCCAACTATCTTAGTTTCTTTCGAAACATTTAAAACTAGATATAATTGTACTACAACTTTATTTATCTGTCAACCTCTTGTTATTATATATTTTGATAACTTGAAAATAAATAGTTGCATGAGAGCACATGAATTTATATCAGAAAGAAAAACACCAGCAGCACTTTGCCATTCAGGTAGACGTTTAGGTCGAAGTGATTACTCAAGTTGTGTATCACAAGGTCTTAAAGCACATACTTCAAAAGGTAAAGGGCATACAGACGGCCATGGCAACTACCTTAAAGGCAAAAAAAGGAAATCTGTGAAATATGGCGGTGACGTGCCAGATTATAACTAATAGTTGACATCAATCTTATTTTGTGTTAATATCTAGTATATTAAACTTTAAATAATACAAATGACAAAAAGAATTCTTATTATGGGCTTGCCTGGATCAGGCAAGTCGACCCTTGCACATCATTTATCACTTCAATTATTTCCAAATGTACTTTGGCTCAATGCTGATGAAGTTAGAGCACAGTTCGATGATTGGGATTTTAGTCTAGAAGGTAGATTAAGACAAGCACAAAGAATGCATGACCTTGCAGATAGATCAGATAAAGAATATGTTATATGTGATTTTATCGCACCCTTAGAACAAATGCGTGAGATATTTGATGCAGATTTTACAATTTGGGTTGATACTATTAAAGAAAGTAGATTCCAAAATACAGATTCAATTTTTCAACCTCCTAGAACATATAACTTTCATGTAACTGAACAAAATGCAGTTGCGGTTTCAAAGGAAATTGCTAGGCATATTTTAGAACATATTAACACAGAACATAAAATATGTTAGTATAAATATTACTAATAATATTTTTAAAGGAATTTAAATAATGACACTTTCAAGAAATTCGCAAATCGTTACTACTGATTATAGTGATCTCAGATCTCGAATGATAATTGAATCAACTCGTCGACGATTTGGTCAAACAACAACGATAACTTATTTTTCTGGAATACATTCACTAGCTCTAAGAGTAAATTTATTAACTGTTTTCATTGTTGGAGGCGGTGGAGGTGGTGGCGGTTATTCCGGTACTGGTGATAACTTTTCAGGTGGAAGCGGGGGGTCAGGTGGATACATATATAGAACTTTATCGATTACACCATTAGAACCGTTAACACTTAATGTCGGAGCTGGTGGATTACCAGGTAAATTTAATTTTAACAGCAGTAACTGGTTTGAAACTCCAAATTCCGGACATTATTATGGTACTGCCGGCGGTACCAGCACAGTTTCAAATGCAACTCTTTTACTAGAAGCAACTGGTGGCGGAGGTGGCGGAGCTTCTAACACTTCCTGGAATCCAAACTCAGCTGGTACTGCTGGGACTCCTAACGGAGTAGCAGGAAGTGCAGGTGACCCTAACAGAAATAGTTATCCTGTAACTCAAGGTGGTTCAAATGTATGGTCGATTGGAAATGGAGGAAACTCCAATGGTCCACCACCTGTTCCACCATCTCATGGTGCTGATGGTCGAATTCAAATACTATACGAGTTACCTGCATTTTCATTAAGTTTACCAACTCAAGGTCGAAAAATTTATGCAAGCGATTTTAATGAATTTTCAGCAGCATTATTTGAATTAGATTTATATGGGACAATAATAGGATTACCAGCTGAAAAAACTACTGCATCTTTAATTGTCGGTTCTGATATAAACTCACTTTATGACCAATTAACGATACTTGAAAAGGAATCAATAATGTATTCCTAATCTATATTTAGAAAACGACCGAGCTTTAATTTAAAAATGTTATACAAAGCACTTAACAGCGAAACCATGTCTCTTGCTCAAAACGAAAATCAAGAACTTGATCCAAAGTTAGGTGCCATTTTGATTCCTGAAAATGGTGATCGTGTTTTCCTACATTGGTATTCAACTACTGGAAAACTTCATAAAACCTATACAATGAAACAACCAACTAAAATTAATGACCCTGTTAAAGTTGTTAATGGAACAAACAAATCTATTTCACTCAAAGTCGTTTATCTCTCTTGACATTACACACAAGTTCTGTTATACTTGTATCAATTCATTACTAAAGGTAAAAACATGTTTAAAATCATTCAAGAACTTGAATCAGATAATAGTCGTTTAGCTAAAGAAGCTATTTTAAAACGTGAGGCTGATGCAAACAATACAGAATTATTTGACGGAATAAGACTTGCACTTAGTCCTTTTACTACATTTGGTGTTAAGAAAGTTCCTAAACACAGTGGCCCAGATGGACAAGGCCTTCCATGGACAGCATTTTTAGAATTATGTGAACTTTTACACACTAGACAATTAACTGGTAACAATGCAAAAGAAGCAATTGAACTAGCATTATCAGCAAGTACAGGTGATCAATGGAATAGTTGGTATCATAGAATATTAATTAAAGACTTACGATGTGGTGTAAGTGAAAAAACTGTTAACAAAATTTTAAAAGGAACGAGCATTGAAAGTATTCCAGTATTTTCTTGTCAGCTCGCGCACGATGGAGCAAATCATGAAAAGAAAATTAAAGGTATTAAACTGCTTGAACCAAAGTTGGACGGAGTACGATGTCTCACCGTCGTCGACTACGAAGCAAGAACGGTTGTTCAGTATACAAGGAATGGTAAGTTACTGGAAAACTTTAGTCATATTTCAGATATCCTTCTTAATTTTATTGATGTCTTGGGTAGATCGTATGTTCTTGACGGAGAAATCATCTCAGGATCATTCCAAACATTAATGAAACAAGTTCATCGCAAAGATGATATACAAGCTACAGATGCTTGCTTAAGGTTATTTGATATCATTCCACTTAGTGAATTTAAACAAGGTACAAGTTCACTTGGTCAAAGACGAAGAAGCAATTTATTAAGATCATTTAAAGCAAGTGTTTTTGATAAATGTTCAATAATTTCTGGATCAGAATCAAATATAGTAATCGAAGTTGTTCCTCAAATTGAAGTTGACCTAGATACATTTGTAGGTCAAGCACAATACAAAGCTTATAGCAAACAAGCACTTGAAGATGGATACGAAGGTATTCTTATTAAAGATCCCAATGCACTTTATGAATGTAAAAGAAGTCATGCTTGGTTGAAAGAAAAACCTTTTATAGAGGTTAGTTTAGCTATAACTAGTATTGAAGAAGGAACAGGTAAGAACGAAGGCAGATTAGGTGCACTTGTTTGTGAAGGCATTGACGATGATAAAAAAATCATAGTTAATGTTGGTTCTGGATTTACAGATGAACAACGAGATGAAATTTGGAATAACAAAGATTCAGTTATTGGACAAATAGTTGATGTAAGAGCAGATTGCATTACACAAAATCAAGATACAACAGAAACCTATAGTTTAAGGTTTCCTCGGTTTGAAAGATTTAGAGGGTTTGCAAAAGGCGAAAAAATATAAATGGAGATTTAAAGTTTAGTGGCAAAAGAAGATTTTCTCATTTTTGAGGGTATAGTAGAGGACGTACTTCCAAACACAATGTTTAAGGTACGAGTTAATGAAAATTATGTAGTGATGACTACAATAAGTGGGAAGATGCGACAAAATAAGATTCGCATTTCCCGTGGTGATCAAGTAAAGGTAGAAGTTGGCATTTATGATTTACATAAAGGCCGAATTACTTACAGAACAAAATAGATTAATTTAAGAATTGAATCCAACTAGAATGCCGTACTTCAAACGGCATTTTTTTTCTCTTGTCTAACAATTCCCAATATGAAGGCTTATAAGGAACATTATGTGGTTTGATTTTCTTATTGTTACCTTTAGTGCTGTTACACCGACCACACGATGTTGTACTATTTTCCCAAGTTGATTTACCGCCATGCGAAACCGGTAGTACATGATCTAATGTTGCAGTTCTTTTAGAAACTTCAATTCCACAGTATTGACATTCATACTCATCACGAAGAAATACATTAAGTTTTGAATAACGAATTGAATTTTTCTTCTTGTGGTATTCTTTCAACATGATGATCGCAGGGACTTTTGTTTCCCAATGATTGGATCTTATGATCCAATCTTCATGCCACTCAACAACTGTTACTTTATCAAGTACCATATATCGGATAGCTTCTTGCCAGTCAACCGTACTTAATGGAATAAAGGTTGCTGGACTAGCATCTGCATTTAATAATAAGCATTCATTTGACATAATTTTATTTATAACTAGGTATATTACAGGTTGATTATACACTATTTCTGTTTAGAAAGCAATAGCAAGATCATTATAAATACCACTATGAATCAAGATAAAAAATCCTTAACCGAAATTGCAAACAACCTAGATGCTGTAAAAACAGCACGGTCTGAACCTATACAACAACAAGAACCTCCGAGACAATCAATGGACTTTATAAGAAGTTTGATGTTAGATATTCCTGTTCAGGCACTAAGAGAACCACCAGTGAGTGAAAGTATGAATATTGAAAGATTATTACATGCCCAAATGGAAGCAAAGATTAAAGAATCAGAAAAAGATCCAACTGATCATATTAGTTTAGATATTCCACTACTAATTAGAGTATTTGAATTAGTACGTGAAGGTGTTAAAAGTGATATCGAAGTGCATTCTATTGTTGAACGTATGTTAGCAATAAAAGATAAAGGTGTACTAACAATGGATGACTATCAAGTTATTGCAGGCGGTAATATTAACGGAACAGATAAAGAACATGCACCACAAGCGTTCTCAGGTGAACCACAAAATGAAAGCTTAGCCTTTCTTAAAAAATTAGCAGGAATAAGATAATGCCAATTTATTATATTAACACAGGAACTGGTGCTAACGCAGGTAATGGTGATACCTTAAGAACTGCATTTAATAAAATAAATGCAAATATGACGTATCTTTATTCGTTAACATTTGGTCAAGGGTTTTTAACTTCAAGCACAGTTAATGATTATGTTTGGAAACTAACATCTTCATCAGGGTCAGCAAACATTTTTGTAGACCATTCAGGAACTACACAATCTTGGAGTTTTAACCAAGATGGTACAACGAGTTTTCCAAATTATGCATTTACAAATACAACAGGTACAGTTAATCAAGTTTTAGTTAATGACGGTATTGGAATGTTGGTTTGGCAAGATCAAACCGGTCTAGGATCAGGTTGGGAATTAACTTCAGGAACAAATAAAGTTAGCTTACAAACAATACCTAATACAACTTCTAGTGTGTTTGATATTAGCTCAAGCACATATCTTTCATGGCATAATACTAGCACAGTAGAAAATAATGAATTTTTTGCAGTAGGAACATTTTTAAACGGAATTGATTCGGTAAACACATCTGGGTTTGTTTATGGTGAAAATTTACCAATAAACATTGTAACCTATGCAACTTCTACCGATCAAACAAATATTTTTAATTTTGGGCTCGACGGTGCTTTAACTATTCCGGGAACATTAGCAACAGATAATACTCCGATAATATTACGTTCTGCAAATGCAATAGTTCCTTTACCAAGTTTTTTAACATACGAAGCAAGAGGATTGCTTAATACATTAAACACAAACTTTGGTTGGGATACACATGGTATTTGGTTTAGTGGTGATGCCGGAGATGGAACTCCTTCGTATCCAATTTTTACAAATTTTACAATCACTGAAACAAATAAAACAATTGTAATATTTGATTATGTATTTGATTCTGATGCAGACGATTTAGGTATTGCTTTTTATCTTGACGGAATTATACCAAATTGGACTTGGGGTTTTGATTCAACGAGAATTGCAGTTCAGTCTGACGGTTTTTACATGTGGATTCACGGACAAAATGCAAGTTCTCAATCAATTTATGAGCTAATTCCGGGTCAAACATATACAATGCAGGTAACGTATGATCCGATTAATATTCCAAATATTACTCTTGATATAATTCAAAATACTAGTGTATTCGATTCAATAACATTTAATGAAGTATTACCAACTGGTAATTATCGTGTTGGGTTTGCAGCAGACCGCGATGATTTACCAAATAGAACATATTTTAAAAATTTATCATTTAATGTTAATAATAGTGCAACAACTTATGCAGATGCATTAACTAGTAGTCAGAGTCTTGGAAGTGTAGGAGGATGGGCGTTTAATACTGACAGAACAATAACATTTCCAGATGGCACTATCCAAACAACTGCATTTACAGGAACTATTGCTGTAGACTTATCTGCAATTACACAAGATATTATTCCTGCAACAGATTCGATTTATAATTTAGGTAGTCCAACTAATCAATGGAAAAGTTTATATGTAAGTACGCAAACAATTTATATAAACAACGTTCCAATTTCAATTAATACAGAAACAAGTACCTTACAAGTTGGATATTCAAATACTTTAACTAATGTTAATATTGCATCTGAGTCGTTTGTTTATACTATCATTTCAACTGCAACAACTTCTACATTAGTTAATGGCACTGCTACTTTTGTTTTAGGAACAAACGGATCATTAACATTTCCAGATTTAACAGTACAAACAACAGCCTATAATGGCGAAAACTTAGAAATAGACGGAGGAAACGCCTCCACAAATTATACAGCTGAATTAATAATTGATGGAGGCAGCGCATAACATGGCACAAATTAAATTACGTAGAGATACATATACAAATTGGTTTACTCAAAACCCAATACTAGCAAACGGTGAACCTGCATATGATACAACTAACAATAAGATTAAAGTTGGTGACGGAACTTCACATTGGCAAAGTTTATCTTACTTAACTGAAACTGATGGTAGTTTAATATTGCCAACAAGTGGTCGGATTGTTAATAATACCAGTACTTGGACTTTTGGTTCAACTGGAACATTAACATTACCACTTGAAGGTCAGGTTGTACAACCAAGTTATAGCTACGGTCCTTATTCTATATACGATGGTAACAACTTTCCCGATTATTCAGAATTATATATCGATGTCATCGGTGCTCTTGATCTAAGTTTGTTTGGTGTTGGTGATACACTTGCTGACGGTGCTAATACTACCACAAACTATGTGACAATTATATCACCGGTGACTAGTAACGGCACTTTCTGGACAATTCAATTTTCACAAGCTTGGCCTAGTGGTTATCCATCATCAGTAACTCTTATCAGCAGTAGTAGATCATGGACCTTTGGCGGTAATGGCAGTTTAACGTTACCAACACATGGTGTTATTAAAAATAGTGACGGAAATAACATTCTTGGTAATATGAGGTTTTATGGTGACACAATAATCAATTCAGCTAATAATGGAATTGTTATTGCTCCAGGTGGAATGAGTACATCATATCTATATATTCCATCAAATAGTGAGTCTAACACACAACCAGTTGTACTAGGAAATTATTCTAATTCTAGTACTAGTGGTGTTACAATTCAAGCTAACACTTCGAGTTGGACCTTTGGTGCAGATGGTACCTTAACGTTTCCTGATGGAAGTAAACCAACTAGCGTAATTACTAAAACATTTACTGGAACTATTAACGGAACTATATTAACAGTTACAGGTTGTACAACCGGCACGCTCGCATACGGTCAGTATGTCGAAGGTCCAGGCGTAGCTGATGATACATTTATCATTGAACAAACACTAGGTAATGGCGCAGGTGCTAACGGCGGAGATGGTACATATTCTGTTTCAGTGAGTCAAAACATTGGTCCAATAACAATGACTGCTGCATCTATGTATTTAAATTCTTCTATTAAACTAGCAGAAGGCCATGCAATATATCAACAGGACGAACACGATTTGTCTTTGTACAATTTGTTAATTGGAATTAAAGCAGAAGAAGCTACTATTCATTTTGGTGATATTAATACTAACGGAGTATCTATATCAAATAACCAAGAATATAAAGTTGATAGTGCATTAAATGCTGGAACGTATATGGCTGTTGCCAAAGTTGATTCATCTGATAATGTATTGTTAAGTAGCGGAAATGCAGCATCTACTACTATCAATGTTGGCGGTGTGTCTGGAAACACATTTAAATATGGTGCTAAATTCTTCAATGGTGGTGAAGCCCATATACCAACTGGATTAAGAATAGGAAATAATACATTAAGCGGAAACTACGGTGCTGCGTTAGAAATTACAACAAATGAAACTTCTGGTGCTAGTTTCGCTTCTTATAAAGATTCTGCATCTAACCCGTATGGTTCATTTGTTTATGGTACTAGATTTGGCAGTCCATTAGAACAATCAGGCGCACCATCTCCAGTTGTTGCAGAAGATTGGCTAATGGAATTTGGTGCAAGTGGGTGGGATGGTGAAAATCTAAACGGTGGCGGTGAATTAGCATGGAGAGTTGACGGTTCAGTATCACCTGGAATCAACCCTAGTCGTGCTGAATTATATGTAACACCCCAAGAATCAGCAAACCAAACATTAGGATTAGTTGTTCATTCATCTCTCGATGTTGAACTTTTTGGTAATTTAAAATTTTCAAATTCTTCAACACAAACTATCGCATACCCAGGAGTAACAACTGTTCCTAGTTCGTCAAAAGGGTCAGTTAACGATAAAGCTGGAATGTTTGCAATTAATAGCTCATCAATCTTTTATTGTATTGCAGATTATGTTAGTTTACCTTATACTGCAACAATTGATATTAGTGGAGGGAATGGAGTTGATTCTGGGATAGCAGTTCGCTTAACAACAGTTCCGTCAATTGGGTGGACTATTTCATTTAATGGTCAAAGTTCAATTATTAACGGCGTAACTCCACAAGGCGAGTGGTATGTTATATTTTGGAATGACCCGATTACAATCGATACTGGAGAAACTTTTTCATATGGCCCAACTGCTTTAGCAGATATTTGGGTTAAACAAAATTGGGGAACAACAACTAGTTGGTAAATACTACAACTATAACTAAGTGCAGGGACAATACAGGCCCGCCATAAGGAGAATAAAACATGTTATCAAAAGTCATCGGTCCTACCGTAGTATTAACACTATCAGGAACAGCGCAAACTGTTTCACCAGCAACATTTACAGGCGAAATGCCCAAGGTTGTTAGAATTGCAACAGGTGCATCAGCATTTATTAATTTTAATACTACTGCTACAACAAGTACCGGTATTTTACTTCCAAGTGGAACTGCTGAACACTTTAAATTAGAAAATAGTAAAACTGTAGTTTCAAACGGAACTTCAACAACTATTCCATCGTACATTGAAACTTATGCTAATAATACAGGAACTGTTAGTGTATTACAAGCCGGTGCAGGTGGTACTATTAGTATTACTCCAGTAGCTTAAGGAAATAACTATGAAAACAAGTGAATTATTACGTAAATTAGCAGATGTTATTGACTCAGCAGAAGCAGGTGAACAACAAGTTCAACCTAATAAAGCAGAACTTACTCCTGTTACGTTAGATACTAAAGATACTACAAAAGCAGTTTCAATGTTGTCGCCATTACAACAAGATCTCGAAATACAAAAAAAGAATGCAGGTATTAACAATGCATTTGATCACCAACATTTTGATCAAGATAGTGATGCTCAAACAGACGAATTAGAAGTACTTAAAAAATCAGCAGGAATTCCTGTAGCGTCAATTACACGCATTAACTAAGGAGTAGACGGTGGCTTTCTACAAAATTAAATCTGGTCGTGTAGTTGGAGATCGAGGTGTATTAACTTATGTTGGAGAAGAAGGTCATTTATTCTATTCACAAGATGATAATGTTCTTCGTATTAGCGATGGCGTTACGCCTGGTGGTATTCCCTTAAGTGGTGGCAGTGGTGGCAGTGCATTTTCGATAACAAATATTAGTTATTTTACTAACGATATTGGCTACTTAACTGCTACTAATTTAACAGGTTATGCAACTGAACTTTGGATACAAAATCAAAATTATCTAACAGTTGGTGCATTTTCGATAACAAATGTTAGTTACTTTAATAACAATATCGGCTACTTAACTTCAAGCACAGTTAATACATATACTACTGCAAAAAACCCATTTGATCAATCTCTTAACACAACCGATGTTGTAGAATTTTCCGGTCTATTTCCAACTACTACAGCAACAACTATCGGAAGTTTAGCTCGTCCTTGGAAAGATATATTTCTTCAAAGTGGAAGTATTAATATTGCAAATGCAAACAATACTTTGGCAAGTTTATTGGTTTCTAACTCGGATGGTTATTTAGAACTTAATGGTGGCGGCTTCCGTATTCAACATTTAGGCTCAACGATTTTTACGGTTGAAGCAATTACTGGACAACTAGTTAGTAATGCAAAAACTATTATTACAAACACAACAAATGCTGAAAATACAACATCCGGTTCACTCCAAACAGCAGGTGGCGCATCAATACAAAAAGATGTGTGGATTGGTGGTAAATTATACACCAACTATATTAATAGTAATGCTGGCGACTTAAATTTATATGCAGATATTACAGGTACAGTAAATGTATTTGGAGATTTTTTCCATGTTCACACTACAGCTAATCCAGATCCTGTATTACAAGTAGCCTATGATGGACAAGTTAGTTTACGAACTCCTACATTTGACAATAATTTTGGCGCATTTAATATCATCGGTTCGTCGGATGGCAGTCAGGTTCCTACATCAAATACAGGTGGCATGATTCATGTTACAGGACAGCCAGGTACAGTAAGTCGCATTTATAATGATAGTGCTGCAAACTATGCTTTATATGTTGGACGTAGATATAACGGGACATCAGCAAGTCCTCAGGCTCTTTCATCAGGAACTACAATTGTACGTTATGGAAGTTCAGCATACAACGGATCTCCAAACAACGCAGGTTTCCCTCCAGCAGGTAATGCTCGTATGGAGGTTATTACTACAGAAAATCAAACACCTACTAACAACGGTGCACAGATACAGTTTTGGACTATTCCTGTAGGAACCAGCAGCTTTTCACCTATCGCAGACATACGTATTGATAGTCAAGGTATTATATTTCGTGATAACTCAACACAAGATACTGCGGCAATTCCATTATCTTATTTAGGTGCTCCGAACGGTGTCGCAATATTAGATATTAATTCAAAAGTTAATGCAAGTCAATTACCAGTAGGTGCAATTTTTTATAAAGGTGCATGGGATGCAAATTTAAATAGTCCAAATTTGTTTGCAACATCTTCAACTTACGAAACAGGTTGGGAATATTCGGTATCAAATAATGGAACACAAACAATCAATACAATCACAGGTTCGGTAACTTTCTATTCAGGTGATTATATTATATATAACGGAAATGGATGGGATCGTATTCCTGGTAATGCAGGATCAGTTATAACATTAAATGGCAGAAGTGGTGTTGTAGTTTTAACCACAACAGACATTACTTCAACTTTAGGTTATACACCTTATCCTACATTAACTAATCCAAATGGTTATATCACGTTAGGACAAATTCCAACTAATGTTACAAGTTTTCAAGGAAGACAAAATATTGTTACTTTATACACAAGTGATGTAGTTGGAGTATTAACTTCCGGTACCATTAGTAATAATATGTTAGCCGGTAGTATCTCAAATAGTAAATTATTAGATCCTTATTTTACATTAGGATCAACTTATATAAATTTAGGTGATACAGTATCAACTATTACTAATTTAGTTACATTTTCTGCTAATAGTATCACTTCTTCAAACTTCCATGGACCACTTGATGGTAATGCAAGTTCTGCTAGTAAATTATCACCTGGTGCAAATATTAATGGTCGATTATTTGATGGAACTACAAATATAACCATATCTAACACAGGTACCTTAACAATTGATGGTGGGCTAACTGGTGGAAGTTATAATGGATCAAGTAACATATCAATAGCGTTAAACACAGCAACATTAGTTGCAAATGCAGTATCAGCTTCAACTGCTACTAATGCTGGGTTTGCATATAGTTTCAATACAGCAACATTAGTTGCAAATGCGGTATCAGCTTCAACTGCTACTAATGCTGGGTTTGCATATAGTTTCAATACAGCAACATTGGTTGCAAATGCGGTATCAGCTTCGACTGCTACCAATGCAAGTTATGCATATAGTTTCAATACAGCAACATTAGTTGCAAATGCGGTATCAGCTTCGACTGCTACCAATGCAAGTTATGCATATAGTTTCAATACAGCAACATTAGTTGCAAATGCGGTATCAGCTTCGACTGCTACCAATGCAAGTTATGCATATCGTTTCAATACAGCAACATTAGTTGCAAATGCGGTATCAGCAAATTCAGTAGTTGGGGGGATTGGTGTATCAAGTATAACCGCAGGCACAGGTACTGAAATATCAACAAGTACCGGAGCTGTTACTGTTTGGGCAAAACCACAAGAAATTACTTCAACTAGTACCACTGTAGCTGCTAATATTACATTAGATTTATCCGGCCCAACTTTTGTAACTTGGCAACCTTCTGCAAACGGAAGTAGAACTATAACACTAACCGGGTTTGCACCAGGTAGAAAAATTGATCTGTTTATCACTCCACATACTAATGCTGATGTATTTACAGTAAGTGGTGTTACTGCTAGTCAATGTAGCAACAGTATAAACACTTTTAGATTAGCAAATGGCGGGTCTGGACAAAATAGTTTTATGCTAAGTGTATTTTGTACAACAAACGCAATAGGCGGTGTTTGGATTTATGGTAACGGTAGTGTATAAGATTATAATTTACGGTAAATATAGATATGAGAGCAAAAGAATTTTTACAAGAAATAAATTTAAACATTCCAGATCAAATGGTCACTGTTCAGATCCCTTTGAGTGCAATTACTTCAAATAATATTGCAACCGATGACGATCCTATAATAAATCCAGGTAAACGTGCAGGCGAAGATGGAAAATATAGATGGAGCCCGCCATTACAACAACATCTCGATGCAACTAAAGATGCAGTTGGCCCTTCAAATGATGCAATTGATGTTGATTCAGCAGAAGAAATAGAAGCACAAAAAGACACTGATGAGCAACCAGATGATTTAAGTGATTTTAAGAAAACATTGGCTGCAATATTATCAAGAACTCCTTCAGTATTAGGGTAATGAATTGGCATGATCCGTACACTTTGGACAAGTAAAAGTAATGTAAATGGTAATATTAGTACCTCTACTTTTGTTGCACATAAAGGTGAGATTTGGTACGATAACGATACTCCAGAATTAAGATATTCAGACGGTGTAACCCCAGGTGGTATTCCACTCACAGGTGGAACAGGTGGTGGAGGAGGAACTCCATTAGTACCAGCAACTACAAGCACACTAGGCGGTATTAAAGTTGGAAGTAATCTAACAATAGGGGTAGACGGTACTTTACATGCAACTAGGCAAATAAATAAGGTTATAGATATTCCTGATATTTACACAGGCGGGCAAGGAAATCCTAATCTAACTAATGGTTCAATTCTTGTTTATAATAACATTGCAAATAGATGGGATACCACAAATGATGTAATTGTCGTCGGAATGGATGGCGGACAGTATTAATAGGAAAACATAAATGTCAATAATAAGAATTAAACGTTCAGAAACCGCAGGTGATCCTAGTACATTAGGCTCAGGTGAGTTAGCTTACTCAAATTATAATGGCTCAGGCGGTGGAAGATTATATATTGGTGTTGGAGTAGAAACTAACGGAAATGCTGCAAGCCATGCTATTATTGGCGGTACTTATTTTACTAATTTAATGAATGGCACTGCCGGCACATTAGAAATAACTAAATCAAGTATTCCTATTTTAAGTGCAACAGGTACTATTGATAAATGGTTAGTTGGTAACTTACAATTAACTAATAATACTATAAGCGTAACTAATACTGGAAACTTAACATTAACTCCAGGTGGATCAGGAAAAGTAAGTATTGCCGGAGCATACACACTTCCAAAAGTTGATGGTTCAAATGGTTATGCGTTAACAACAGACGGAAATGGAACGGTAAGTTGGCAACCATCTTCAGGTAATTTAAATATTTCTGGTTCATCAGGTACTGGAACTATTGCGTTATTAAGCCAATCATTAACAATTAACGGCAACAGCAATGTTACTACACTTGCATCAAATCAATCTATTACAATTAGTGTTAACACAGCTACAACTTCAGTATTAGGTGTTGCATCATTTGATTCTAATAGCTTCTCAGTTACTGCCGGAGCTGTTTCTATTAAAACTGGTGGAATATCAAATGCACAATTATCTTCAAGCACTATAACTATCAATGGAACTTCTGTTTCATTAGGTGGAAGTGCATCAATTAGTGCAATAATTGAAAATACTTTAACAATAAGTACTGGGTTAATTGGCACAAGTTTTGATGGTAGTCAAGCTGTTACTATTTCATTAGATACAGCAACCGTAATGACAACTGCTGTAAGTGCATCAACTGCTACTTATGCCGGTTATGCATTTAGTTTTAATACAGGTACATTGGTTGCAAATGCAGTTAATGCTTTAACAAGTGATTTTGCAACAACAAGTGGATACGCTCAAAGTTTCAATACAGGTACATTGGTTGCAAATGCAGTTAATGCTTTAACAAGCGATTTTGCAACTACAAGTGGATACGCTCAAAGTTTTAATACAGGCACATTAGTTGCTAATGCAGTAAGTGCATCAACTGCTACTAATGCCAGTTATGCATTTAGTTTTAATACAGGTACATTAGTTGCAAATGCAGTAAGTGCAAGTGTTGCAGGGAAATTATCAAATTCATTAACTATCGGAACTGGATTATTAGGTAATAGTTTTGACGGTTCAGCAGGCGTTACTATCAAAGTTGATAATACAATTGCAACAACAAGCACAACTCAAACCTTAATTAATAAAACTATTGATGCTAATAATAATACTATCAATAATTTAACAAATGGTAATTTAAGTGGTTCGGCTGGAATTACAAATGCTAATTTACAACATAGTAAAATAACAGTCGGAACAACTGATATTAGTTTAGGGTCAAGTACAACTGTACTTTCTGGTTTAACAGAAGTTACCATTGCTGATATAAAAATTAAAAACAACGAAGTTGGTGTTACAGGTACAAATTCAAGTTTATATCTTAAACCTAATGGATTAGGAACAGTTGATGTTAGTAATGCAAGAATAACAAGTGTTAGTGATCCAGATCAGATATATGATGCAGCAAATAAGAAATATGTTGATGCAACAGCATCAGGATTACATATTCATGAATCAGTTGTTGTTGCAACTACTGCATCACTATCTGCAAATTATTATAACGGAACAACAGGAACCGGAGCAACATTAACTGCTACAGTTTCAGTATCATTAACTTCACTTGATAATTATTCATTACAAGTTAATGATCGAATACTTGTTAAGAATCAAACAACTCTTCAAGAAAATGGTATATATACAATCACTGATTTAGGTGAAAATGGTGTTAGACCTTGGTCATTACTTCGTGTAACTGATTATGATAATCATATTGCAAAACAAGTTGCAGCAGGTGATTTTGTATTTGTTAGTCGAGGAACTCAAGGAGGAACAGGTTGGGTTCAAACTAATGCAGGTACTGGTGTTAGTAATAGTATTATTATCGGAACTGACGAAATTAAATTTTCACAATTTTCAGGAGCTGGAACATATCTTGCAGGTAATGGGTTATTACTTAACGGAAATGTTTTTAGTGCAACAGGAACAAACGGTATTATCGTTAGTAATGGATCTGTTCAAATAAATGAAACTGTTGCAGGAGATGGTTTAACTTTTTCAAGTGGTATAATAGCAGTAGGTGGTACTTCTGACAGAATTACAGTATCAACTAATGCAATCGATATTGCTAGTACATATGTAGGGCAAACAAGTATCACAACTGTTGGAACAATTGCTGTTGGAACATGGACTGCAGATACAATTACAACACAATATGGTGGAACCGGATTAACAAGTTATGCAAATTGGGATTTACTTTATGGAAACGCAAGCGGAGCATTAGGTCAACTTCAATTAGGATCTGCTGGAAAAATTTTGCAAGTTAATACAACCGGAAATGCACTCATTTATGATGACATCGACGGTGGAGTTTACTAAGTAGTAGAAATAATGAAGGGAATTTTTATTCCCTAGTTTTACCTTTTTAGGATTAGCAATGTCAACAATTAAAATCAAACGATCTTCTGTTTCGGGAAAAATCCCTGCCGCCTCCGATATTGATTACGGAGAACTAGCATTAAACTATGCTGACGGTATACTTTACTATAAAAACTCTTTAAATAGCATCGAAAAGATCGGTGCAGTAATTGGCCAAATTGATGGTGGAACTCCATTTAGCACATATGGTGGAGTTCCACCTATTGACGGAGGCGGAATCTAATGGCAGTTCAAGTCTTAATAAGAAGAGGATCAGCAACTGATTGGTTTACAGCTAATCCGTTATTAGCTCAAGGTGAATTAGCAGTTGAGTTAGATACTCTAAAATTTAAAATAGGTGACGGATTAACATATTGGAGAGATTTAACATATTCATCAGGTCCCCGTGGGCTTGGTTATAATCTTGCTTCAACCAGCACCGTAACAATCGGTCTTGGTTATAACGGATTTACAACTAATCAATTTGCAGCATTGTCAGCATTTTCAGTTGGAACTAGAGTTCGTATTGCTAGTCAATCTAATCCTAGAAATTATATGGAAGGTATTATAACCATATTTACTGATAAAGATCTTACTGTTGATGTTGATCGTATTATAGGAAGTGGTGAATTTAGTGATTGGAATATTACTGTTACTGGAGATTTAGCTACTGCATCTTATGTAAGAACTGAACTAACTGCAACTGCAGGGCAAACTATATTTCTTGCAACTTATACAGTCGGTTATGTTGAAGTATATCAAAATGGTAAATTATTAAAATATGCAGATTATACTGCAACCGACGGAACTGAAATAATATTAGCAACAGGTGCAGCACTTAATGATATCATCGAAGTTGTTGCATTTAATGTAACAACAATTTATGGTGCAGTATCAGCGATTAATTCAGATGCTCCACCAATTTCAGTATCTGGCGGAAATATCCCGACTATTTCAATGACCGTTGCAAATACAACTACAGCTGGATATTTGTCATCAAGTAGTTTTAAACTGTTTAATAACAAATATAGTGGTACTTCTGTAATTTCGGAATATAATACCAATTTAAATTTAAATTCAACGTTAACTTCAAGTGATACAGTGTTAGGAGCATTTGGGAAACTTCAAGGGCAAATTAATAATATTACAGGCGGAACTAATTCAAATTTATCTGCAACAAATTTAACTGTATCATCAACTGCAACTATTGCAACACTACAAGTTAACGGTCTTGTTTCATTTTTAAATACATCTGATACAACTTCAACTAGCACCGGTGCTTTAACGGTTGCCGGTGGGGTTGGTATCGGTGGAAATTTAAATGTTGGCGGAACGGTTACTGCAACTTTATTTGTTGGCACGTTTGAAGGTGTTTCATCTACCGCAACTGATATTGCTGGTGGTTTAACAGGTTCTATTTTGTATCAAACAGAATCAAGTCAAACAAGTTTTATTAATATCGGTACACCTGGATCGATATTACAAAGCAACGGAACAACTGCAACTTTTGTTTCAACGTCATCAATAATAGTCGCTAATGCGGTTCATGCAACAACAAGTGATTTTGCAACTACAAGTGGATATACTGAATCATTTAATACAGGTACTTTAGTTGCAAATGCAGTTCATGCAACAACAAGTGATTTTGCAACAACAAGTGGATATACTGAATCATTCAATACAGGTACTTTAGTTGCAAATGCAGTAAGTGCATCTACTTCAAACTTTGCAACTACAAGCGGATATACTGAATCATTTAATACAAGCACTTTGGTTGCAAATGCAGTTCATGCAACAACAAGTGATTTTGCAACAACAAGTGGATATACTGAATCATTTAATACAGGTACTTTAGTTGCAAATGCAGTTCATGCAACAACAAGTGATTTTGCAACAACAAGTGGATATACTGAATCATTTAATACAGGTACTTTAGTTGCAAATGCAGTTCATGCAACAACAAGTGATTTTGCAACAACAAGCGGATATACTGAATCATTTAATACAGGTACTTTAGTTGCAAATGCAGTTCATGCAACAACAAGTGATTTTGCAACAACAA